>Ga0075802_102_pt1 | contig 45573 bp, 42 predicted proteins | sample RifGroC2_FD_68453 | JGI IMG/M metagenome (GOLD analysis project Ga0075802, IMG submission 68453) | Microgenomates (Woesebacteria) bacterium GW2011_GWC2_40_30
AGGGAGATCGAATATTCGAGAATTATATTGGAGAATTATGCCAAAAATCTTTCTCCGGACTTTTTGATTTTGAGAGGGGACAGAAATCCGAGACATAACCCCGGAGAAATGGGTATGATATTCCTGGTTGATTTGCCTTTGATACTCATCGGTTTAATGTTTCTTTGGAGGGAAAAGAAAAAGGAATCAATTTTGCTTTTTAAGTGGATTTTGATTACACCGCTTGCAACAATGTTTTTATCGGAAGCACATGGACTCAGGAATGGTTTAATGCTGCCTCCTTTAATTATGATTATTTCATATGCTCTTTCAAGGATTCCTAAAAAGTTTGCCTATTTTGCCGGAGTACTAATGCTCCTTCAATTAATCTATATTTTGATTCGGGTGTACACAATTGCCCCTGCGAAGTTTGCTTCATTTTGGTCAGCTGACGCTAAAAAGGCGGCTCTTGCGGCAATAGAGAGTCAAAAGGAAGGCAAAGAAGTAGCTTTATACGTAAACGAAATCGATAATATTGAATATGCCTACGAAGTATATGCAAAGCTTGACCCCCGGCTGGTAATTTCCCAATATGGTAAATCTCCTAAAATTTTTGGAAGTATTATCATTACCGACAAATAACAACCCTATTTAAATGACCAAAATAAAAATTATCATTCTGGCTTTAGGGTTTTCTTTTTTTGCGGCTATTAGGTTACTTATTTTTTATAATATACCGATCCAGGGAGTTAATTTAGGTTCACCCTTTATCACCGATCTTATCGGAAAAGCATATTCACTTCCTTATTGGATAATTATTCTATCTGACGTATTCAACTTGATGTTGCTTTGGCTAATCGGAGAAAAACTCTTCGATAAAAAAACCGGTTTTTTACTACCCTTTATTTATGCAATTTCTCCCTGGCCGGCCTACCTGGCTATAGGGGGGTCGATATATATCTTTATTCTTTTCGGGGTTCTTCTTTTTTATTATGGTCAGGTCTTAATGAAAGCACGGACAAGTTTTTCGGGAGTCGGTTTATCATTACTGGGCATTGCGGTTATGGTTTATTCCAGTTTTTCAATGCTTTTGGTAGTACCGTTTTTTCTTTGGGGAATTTATAAAAGCGGATTTTCTGCAAGAGACAAGAAAATCCTTTTCCTTACCACGGCACTGGTCCTTATCCCGATAATATTTTTATCTATCTTAAATAGAAATTCCTTTAAGATGGTTGCGATTAAAGAAATCAGCTTGTTCAACGAAGTCGGACTTATTAATTCCGTCAACACATTCAGGGGCGAAACAGGTGAAGCGGGATACCCATACCTGGGTCTTTTTATCGAAAACAAAATAACGTATTTTGGCAGACATGTGCTTTTTAATACACTTATCACCTTTTCCCCATTTACCTACTTTACTCAACAGTTCAGACTTCTCGGATTTTCTTTCAGCCCACCCATCTTTATCGGATTGTTAATTCCTTTCCTCTATGGCTTGGTCAGGATGCCCATTTGGAAAAGTGCAAAGTCTTATCTTCTGATGATAACCCTCCCACTTCTAATCCCGACAATAATTCATACGTATTCTCCGGATCTCAATAGTTTGATTTTAATTTTACCTATATTAATTTTTATCTCTGCTTGGGGTATGGGTGAGCTGGTACGAAACAAAAAATGGCCTTTTGTTGCAATCGCCACCGTTTTTATATTTTTGCAGGGATTAACAACCCTTTATGATATAAAAACAAGGGAGCCAATTAGATACCAAAAGATGATTCAGATAAGCCAATGACAAAAACTAAACTGATTTTGATAATTATTTTAATCACTCTATTGGGTGGTTTTTTGAGGTTTTACAAGAATTATCAGAACCCCGTTAGCTTAACTGTAGACGAAGTTGCCTTTGGCTATAATGCCTACTCGGTACTAAAAACCGGAAGAGATGAATATGGAAAATTCATGCCACTGACCTTCAAATCAGTCGGGGATTATAAGAACCCTTTTCCAATCTATTCAATGGTTCCCTCAATCGCCATATTTGGTCTAAATGAGTTTTCGGTAAGGTTTCCAACTGCGCTAATATCCACTTTGTCGATTCCTCTCTTTTTTCTTTTGTTCAGGAAGTTAACAAAAAAGACGGGTACAGCACTTCTTGGCACTTTACTTTTAGCAATATCGCCCTGGCATATTTACTTCTCAAGATATGTTTCCGACCATCTTATGGCAGGGGTTTTTATTGGTGTTGGCATTATCTTTTTTCTTAAGATGCTGGATGGGAAAAAGATATGGGCGCTTCTTTCAGCACTTTTCTTTGTTTTATCTATCTATACATATTATCCCGAAAGATTGTTTGTTCCACTCTTCCTGCTGGCGCTCTTTGCAATAAAATTCAAAGAACTAATTAATCATAAAAAGGAATCAGTAATTTTCATCATCGCCTGTATTGTCCTGGCGGCGCCACTTTTGTATTCCACATTCTTCGGCAACGACATTGCCAGAGCCAACATGGTTTTTATTACCAAAGATATTGAGTTTACCAGGAATGTTTTACTAAGCGATGCTAAAACAGCATTTTCCGGAATGGCAAATATGTCTCTGTTGTTTTTCTTTTGGGCAAGAAAATATTTAGCGTACTTTAGTCCCTCTTTCCTTTTTTACGGCGGACTACCCATGACCATTCAAGGGTCTTATGGTCTTGGGGTATTATATTTATTTGAAGCGATAACTCTTCCTTTGGGAATTTATGCTTTTATAAAGGGGAAAATTCCTCAAAAGGGAATTATAACTTCCTGGATACTTTTGGGCTTAATACCCTCATCGCTTACAAACAATGAACAGCACCCCGGCAGAACGATATTAATCTTGCCTGCAGTTATTTTACTTTCAGCCCTGGGATTATACGAACTTATAAAATTAGTAAAAAACATCACGATAAAGTATGTCAAATATTTTGCAATTACGGCATTTTCCATTTTAGTAATTTGGGATCTTGCCCATGCGCTAATTGCTTTTTCCGTGTATTTTCCAAAGGAAAGGGATGAGGATTTTATGAACGGAACAAAAGAGGCGGTGGAATATATGCTTCAAAACCAGGACAAATATAAAGAAATAGTTTTTGATCCATATAGGGGGGTTGTAGCCCCATATATAGTAAGCATTCCACATATGTATATTCTTTTTTACTCTCAATACGACCCAAATATTTATCAAACAGAATTAAAAAGAACAGGTGATGACCTTTACGGTTTTGGAAAGTATACAATTAGAAAAATAAACTGGCCCGTTGACAGGAGCTCGGATGACATCCTTTTTATAGGAAGTCCCTGGGTTTTAAATGAAAAAGATATTGATCAGGGAAATATCTTGAAAAAGATTTATTTGGAAAATGGAAGTTTGGCATTTCTCATAGTTAGAACCGGCGACTAAATGATGAAAAAAAGGTTTTTCAAAATATTTATTTTGGTATTAGTGTTTCTTTTTACTTTTATTCTTCGTGCCCATAATTACGAAAGGGTTCCAACGGCGAACCATCTGGATGAACAACTTTATGCCCTTTCCGGAATTTATTTAATTGAAACTGGAACTCCTGTTTCATGGTCGACTCTGGACTATCCCAAAAGTGCGGAAGTTTTCAAAGGTGTAATCTCGTATTTAGGTGGGGCGCCCTCGGCTTCAGTAACTTTATATAAGCCCTGGCTTGATGAACCACCGCTCTTTTCCTTATTGGTTGGGGAAGCGGCACATCTATTCAATGCTGACAGAAACGGTTTTATTCCTTCTTCATACATTAGGTTTCCGATGATTTTAATATCCGCCCTTACCTCAATCTTTGTTTTTTTAATTGCAAGAAAAGTAAGCGGCTACTGGATCGGAATTTTGGCGATTTTGATTTATGGGACCGAACCGATTATGGTAATGGCCGGGAGGTCGGCGATGCCGGAAACATTAATTGCCCTCCTTTTTTGTATTACTGTCTATCTTCTTTTGAAATATCAAAAAGTAAATAAGTTTGTATATCTTTTGCCAATCCCGTTTTTGGCCGGAATCGCAGGACTTTCCAAACCTACAGGTTACTTCATTCTACCTCTGGCCTTATATGTGGTATTTGCCGAACTATATAAACATCAACCGGTTAAATGGAAGTCTATTGTGAAAAATCTTTCCTATTTAGTTCTTATGACATTGCCATTTGTGGCAGTCTACATTTGGTACGGCAACTATTTCAGTCCCGAAATATTCAAAAGAATTATCTCTATTCAGGGGTTCCGACCGGCAGGTTTTAATAGTTTGGCCTGGTTTTTTATTACTCCGAGTTTCGACATGTCGATTCTTAAAAGCGGATGGTATATTTTTGGTCTTGCCGCGGCTATCTTTTTTATATTCAAGCCAAAAGAAAAATCCGGTAAATTTATCAGTTTAAGTTTTGTTTACTGGCTGGCGATTGTGATGATGTCTTCGGGCGAATATGATCTTTTAGCCTGGTATCGTTTTCCAGCCTTACCATTTCTGGCGATCTTTAGTGCATGGGGAATCCGGTATATTTTTGAAAAAGCTGATTTTTTTATGACGTTTATTGCAGCCGGTTTTTTACTCGGCAGCAGGTCGCTTCTGGTAAATGCTTTTAGGCCGAATGTTGTCTCTGGAGTTTATCGCTCAACTTTTTTGGTTCTCATGGCTCCATCTTTGCTTAATACAATATTCAACAAAAACTGGATCAAAAAAGTTTCACAAGCAATTATAGTTGGAATAGTCGTTGTCGGTATGTGGTGGAATGTAAAATATGTTTATAACGCCTACGAACTTGATTGCGAGAGTAAAACCTGTCCGATGGTTCCATCAACAATTCTTTCAAGCCTCCACTATCCTTTTTTCTGGCGCTTCTTTGTATTGGGAGAACCGGCCCTACGTTAATCTATTTTACATGGGGTTTTGAAGCTGTTAACATTGAGAAGGAATATGAAAAAGATATTTTATCCTGTAATTCTGGGATTAATCGTTGCTCTGGCATTTTTCTTGAGGATTTACAAAGTTACTTCAATTCCGCCTTCTTTAAATTGGGATGAAGTTTCGATCGGATATAATGCCTACTCCATTCTTAAAACGAGTAAGGATGAATGGGGGGTTAAATTCCCGCTAAATTTTAAGTCTTACGGCGAATACAAACTTCCTGCCCAAATTTATGCTTCAATTCCGGGAATTGCCGTTTTTGGTTTAAATGAATTCGGGGTAAGGATTACGCCGGTAATTTATGGAAAGGTCGGTGTCCCTTATGTCGGCCTTTTTGCTTGCGGTTTCACCCTGGCATATTCAGCTGACCAGGGCTTCGTTTGAATCATCATTTGCCCTATTTTGGATTGTGATGGCGGTTTGGTTTTTTCTTAAGGGTCTGAAAAAGCCCAAATGGCTTATTTTTTCAATGCTTCCATTTGCCGTTTCGGTTTATACATACAATAGTGCCAGGGTTTTTACCCCGCTTTTCCTTTTTGCCTTGGCGATAGTTTTTAGGAAATACTTATGGGAAAAAAGAAAATGGTTCATTGCTGCAGGACTCCTTTTTACCGTTCTGATGATTCCGCTTGCACAGATGGTCGTTTCCGGAGAAGCTGCGGCCAGATATAAACTTGTCAGCATTACTGACGATAAAGGGCTGATTCCCCGGATCGATGAGAGGAGAAACAACTCCACTCTTCCAAAGTTTGTAACCAAGCTTGTTCACAACCGGTATACATATGTCAGTTTTTATTTCGCAGAAAATTATCTGGCTCATTTTACTCCGAACTTTCTTTTTATTGATGGGGCGGGACACAGACAGCACCATGTCCAAGGGGTGGGAGAGCTTTACTGGTTCCAAGCCCCGTTTATCCTTCTGGGATTTTATTATCTTTTCGGAAAAAAAGATCAAAGTTTGAAAGTTTTAACGCCCTGGCTTCTTTTGGCATTTGTTCCCGTAGCCATGACCAACGACAGCATTCCCAACGCCTTAAGAACACTAAATGCAGCTCCGGTTTACCAAATACTCACGGCTTTGGGGATTTACGCCGCCTATAAGCAGATGAAGAATAAGAAGATTTTTTACTCTCTGATGGGTATAGCCATGGTGTTATTCTTGGCTAATTTCACCATTTATCTTAAAAATCTTTTTATATATTATCCGGTACGTTATTCCCGGGACTGGCAATATGGGAATAAACAGGTCGTTGAATATATTGAATCGAACCAGGATAAATATGATCTGATTACTTTTACCAGGCATTATGGGGAACCCCATATGTTTACTTTGTTTTATCTCAAATATAATCCCCTAAAATTCCAAGATAGCCCCAATCTTGATAGATTCGAAACACACGATTGGGTCAGGGTTTTGAGATTTGATAAATATTATTTTTCGGATCTGGGGGATGAGGGAACACGCTACCAGGATATAGTCAATGCAAACCCCGGTAAGAAGATTCTTTTTATAGGAAAGCCGGGGGATTTTCCCGAGGGAACCCCTGTACTTAAACAGATTGATTTTCTAAACGGAGACAATGCATTTAGTATCGTTGAAAAAAGGTGAGATAAAGCATTATGAAATCTAAAATAATATTTGCGTTTGTACTAATTCTTTTCTTAATCTCAAGGATTTATAAAATTGCCGAGATTCCATCATCTGTTTATTGGGATGAAGCATCGATCGGATACAATGCTTTCGCGATAGCAACTGACCTGAAAGACGAATGGGGAGAGACTCTTCCTCTGCATTTCAGGGCTTTTGGGGAATTCAAGTTGCCTGTTTATATCTATTCGGTTGTACCGTTTGTTAAGATTCTTGGTCTTAATGAATATGCGGTCAGGCTTCCCGCGGTGCTCTACTCACTTGGAACTTTATTGCTGGCATATTTTTTAACAAAAAAAATCACAGGAAAGGAATTTATTGCTATTTTATCAAGTTTTATTTTGAGCATATCACCTTGGTTATTTATTTTTTCAAGAACGGGATATGAGGCAACAGCCGGTCTTTTTTTCTTTCTTCTGGGAACATATTTGTTCCTTTTTATCGGCAAAAATAGATTTCACATACTTTTTGGAACAATTGCCTTTATTCTTTCTTTCTATAGCTATAATTCGTTTCGAATTATCATCCCGATCTGGCTGGCAGCGCTTTTGGTGTATACATTTTACGAATTAAAAAACCTTAAGAAACGTAAGTCTGATTCCGGTTTATCGTCTTTACAAATTTGATACCGGAGGACTGCGTTTTGCACAAGTAGAAGTTGAGAGTACGAACGATTTTGTAAAAAATTATTTTTCGCAATTTAGCCCGCAATTTTTATTTTTGAAGGGGGACGACAACCCCAGAAGCCAAATTCCAGGGAGAGGACAACTTTATTTAATTGAGATCCCGTTTATTATTTTGGGTTTGTTGGCAATCTATCGGAATAGAAAACTTTTGTACTACCTGCCGCTCTTGGCGCTTATCCTAGCTCCAATTCCGGCCGCCATTACCAGAGAGTCCCCACATGCATTAAGGGGAATTCTGGCTGCTCCGTCATTTGCGATCATATCTGCTTTTGGAATCCATTTTTTAATGGAAAGCTTTAAAAAATATTCGAAAATCATTTTTGCCTGCGTGGTTGCCGTATATGTTTTATCGTTTGAGGCATATCTTACCGGTTTTGTCACAAAATATGCCGTAGAAACGGCAAGTGACTGGCAATATCAGTATAAGGAAATTTTTGCCAATCAAAAGAGCGGTATAGTTACAGATAAATATGCAGAGCCTTATATATTTGCACTTTTCTATCTTAAATATCCACCGGAAAAATTTAGAGCTGAAGTAAAATACAACCCTGTTGATAAATGGGGTTTTTCGCTGGTTTCGTCTTTTAATGGTTTTCAATTTAAATGAAATATATAAAGACAATAACTCTGACGCTTATAGTTGCACTGAGTGCATTTTTAAGAATTTATAAACTTGATCAAATTCCTGCTTCTTTGAATTGGGATGAGGTGGATGCCGGCTACAACGCCTATACAATAGCCAACTGGGGGGTTGATGAGTGGGGAGTTAAATTTCCTTTGGTCTTCCAATCTTTTTATGACGATAAGCACCCTGTTCACATCTATATAACATCTGTCTTTATAAAATTTTTGGGACTTAGTGATTTTAACACCCGGCTGCCGAGTGCTATTTTTGGCAGTTTAGGGGTTTTGGTAATTTTTTTCCTAGCAAAATATTTGTTTAAAAAAGATCTCCCTGCGTATTTTGCGGCAATATTTTTGGCAATATCTCCTTATCACTTGCAATTTTCAAGGGGACTCTGGGAGGTTAATTTTGCTTTCTTTTTCTTCATTTTCGGGTTGTTATTTTTCTTTTTGGGAAAAGAAAAAAACCAATGGTATTTCCCTGTTTCCTTTTTAGGATTTGGTTTAAGTATGTATTCTTATCATTCTTCAAAGATTGTAATTCCTCCGATGATTATCCTTCTTTGTGTTTTGTATTTTAAAGATTTGATGAAAAACAAAAAGGCATTTCTCGCCAGTTTCCTGGTTCTGGCAATTTTTGTTATTGGTTTTATCTATAATCCGAAACTTTTGGGTTTTGCCAGGGTGGAGCAAAACCGATTTTCCGATGAGATTATAAAGGCAACGGCCCTTTATAAAAAAACCGGAAACAAATATTTGGGAACCGCCGAAATAGCTACCGGCAATTATATAAAATATTTCTCTTTGGATTATTTGTTTATCCATGGGGATCAAAATCCGAGAAACTCGGTAAAGGTGTTCGGAGAATTATATAAAATTGACGCGATTCTTTTTGGGATAGGACTCCTTTTTATGATTATTAAGCCACGCAAAGTTTGGCTGGTTCTTGCCGCCTGGGTTGCCCTTGCCCCGATACCGGGGGCTTTATCAGGCTTTACCCCAAACGCCGCCAGAGGACTTTTTATGATGGGAAGCGTTCAGTTGGTTGCCGCATACGGACTTTTCAGTCTAGTAAATTTATTTAAGAATAAATTGATTCAAGGCATCGTTGTTACTGCAGTTTTTATTCCTCTTTTTTGGGAATCTTCGAGCTATCTGAAATATTATTATTCCGAATACGCTAAAAAAGATGCTATCGAATGGCAATACGGAATGAAGCAAATCGCAATTTACATTAAGGATCACCCTTATTACGACAGAGTTTATATGACCAAAGAACGACAACAGCCGTACATTTTTGTTTTGAATTATCTGAAGTATCCCGTAAGAAATTTCCTGAACACTGTTCAGTATGACGAGAGCCGGAGTAAAAGCTACAACGTTGCCAGGTCATTCGGTAAATTCCAGTTCTCGGACTGGAACACGGTAGAAAGTTACCCCGTTCCCTTCGTCCTTTATGTTCTTACTCCAAGTCAGTATGATGGACTAAGGTATAGGTTGATGTTTGATGTTAAGGATTTGATAAAATATCCCGACGGATCAAACGCTTACTTTTTAGTGGAGGCGAGTGAATACTAAATGAATAAATTGTCGGTAGTACTGGCTACAAGGAACGAGGAGGCAAATATGTTGTTGACGAATACTCAACCGACAGAACCCGGAAAATTGCGGAAGAGTTGGGCGCTAAAGTTTTTAAAGAACCACATCACGAAATCTTCCACATAACAAAAGAAAAAGCCCTGGAGAAGGCAACCGGAGATTGGATTTTACAGTTAGATGCCGATGAAGTTATTACTCCAGAGTTGGCGGGGGAGATTAGATCGGTAATTAATAATCAGAAATTGGAAATTCCACCGGATAAAATGCGGCTATTTGCCCGCCATCAGGAGTTGGTTGAAAAAAGAGACGGGGCAATAGGAAAGAAGGCCGGCGGCGATGTCGCCGGTTATTTTATTCCCAGACGCAATATTTTTTTGGGAAAGCCTCTGATTCACGCCGGAGTTTATCCTGATGGAGTAATACGTTTAGTTAAAAACGGAAAAGCTAGTTTTCCCCAAAAATCAGTGCACGAACAAATTGAAATTGACGGCGAAGTTTCCTGGCTGTCGCGTGACCTATTGCATTACGATTCCCCAACTCTTGCCAAATATTTAATGCGGCTAAACCGCTATACCGATCTTCATGCCGGGGAGCTGAAAAAGAAAAAAGTTCCTAAAAATATATTTTTCTTTGTCCATTATTTGTTATTCAAACCGCTTTACACTTTTCTTAACCTTTATATTCGTCATCTTGGTTTTTTGGACGGCGCTAGAGGATTTTTGTGGAGTTTTTTCTCCGCGTCCCATTTTCCGGTTTCATACTTTAAATATCTGACAGGTAGGGATTAAAATTAATTAATGGATCTTCAAAATAAAAACATTGTGATTACGGGAACTACAGGGGGAATCGGCAGGGAACTTGTTGGGCTGTTGGATGGGGAAGGGGCTACATTGATATTGATTGCCAGATCAGAGGACGAACTTCGAAATCAGGCAAAAGACTTGAAGAGTGAGTGTCAGTATTTTGCCTGCGATTTTACCAACCAGAAAAAAGTCGAGGTGCTAGCCCGGCAAATTTCGAAGAAGTTTAAAACGATAGATATTTTAATTAATGCCGCGGGGGTTGGAATATACAAAGACTTAGAAGAAGAAACCTTAGAGGAGTGGAATAACTCGATGAATATTAATGTTACCTCACAGTTTATTTTAATCAAGAATCTGATCAAAAATTTACAAAAGCCAAAAAGCTCATTAGTACTAAGTATCGGGTCGGGTGCGGGAGTAATTCCCATGGCAGGCAGAAGCATCTACTGTGTCAGTAAATTTGCCGTCCGCGGTTTAACTTTAAGCCTGGCTGAAGAGTATAAAAGGTCATCTGTGGATTTTTGCCTAATAACGTTGGGAAGTACACTTACAAGCTTCGGCCCAAAGAGCTACGATCAAAAAAAGACTGAGATGGAGAAAGGAAAGAAAGCCTATTTCACCCCTGACTGGGTTGCAGGTAAGCTCCTGGAAATAATAAAAGACGAAGATAGAAGAGTAGAGTACACCTTGTTTCCCTCGCATTATGCCTCCGAGTGGCAGAAACACTCATAATTTGCCCTAACCTGCGGTATAATTTAAATATGCTTAAGATTGCAGTTGATGAGGGGCCTTTAAAAAGCGGAGATCGCGTCCGGGGAATTGGAGTTTATACAAGAGAACTACTGAAAGCATTAAAGATAGAAGGTGTTGATGTATCCGGTTCCGATTTGAGTAAATACGATGTTATCCATTTTACCCGTTTTAATCCGTTTTTTATTTCCATTCCTTTCAAAAAGCCGGAGCATGTAAAATTTGTTTTAACTATTTACGACCTTATCCCCCTTATTTATCCCGACCATTACCCACCCGGGATCAAAGGAATGATTAATTGGCAGATTAATAAATTTCTTATCAGAAAAAATATAGACGCAGTTATTACAATTTCAGAGACCTCCAAAAAAGATATTTGCCGATTTATTGGCATAAACTCGAATAAAATTCATGTCACATATCTTGCTCCCCGTCCGATATTCAAAAAAGATACATCATCAATGCCAGAAGTTGCAAAACACTATGGCCTACCGGAATGTTTTGCTTTGTATGTAGGGGACGTTAATTATAATAAAAATATTCCAAATCTTGTTAAGTCCTGCAAAATAGCCAAAATTCCGTTAGTTATAGTGGGTAAGCAGGCGTTTGAAGTTGAAAATTTAGATTTGGAGCACCCAGAACTTAGTCATCTAAAAAATATCGATTGGTCGGGTGTTTTAAGACTCGGGTTTGTTCCCGATGAAGATCTCGTTAAGATTTACAATTTAGCCGATGTCTATGTACAGCCATCGCTGTATGAAGGCTTTGGTCTCCCTGTTTTGGAAGCAAATGCTGCGGGAATTCCTGTAGTTTCATCAAAAACCCAGGCTTTAGTGGAAATAGCTGAAGACGCCGTACTTTTTGCCAATCCTGAAAGTCCAGAGGATTTCGCAGAAAAAATAAAGTTGTTGCTTAATGATTCAAAATTAAAAAATGAATTAATTCAAAAAGGATCGGAAAATGCCAAAAAATACAGTTGGGAAAAGACAGCAAATGAAACCTACAAAATCTATTCCAAAATCGCATAGTGATTTTTGGAAAATTCTCCCGATTTTTGTCACCTGGAGAATTATTCTTTTTGTATTGGCCTTTCTGGCGGTATTTTTCATAACAAAGTTTGGAAACAGATTCCCTTATGCCGATAGAGTTCTTTCCATCACCAATCTACCCAGTTGGGTTTGGGGTTTTGGGAACTTTGACGGAGTTCATTATTTGAAACTTGCACAGAATGGATACGAGGCTCAGTATTCACAGGCTTTCTTTCCACTTTATCCACTTTTAATAAAGCTTTTTAACTTTTTTCCAAAGGGAAACCTCGATCCGAGCCTTTACACCGACCCTTCGTATTTTTATACCGGGATCATTCTCTCCACCGCGCTCTTTATAGCCGCTTTATACTTCCTTCTTAAACTTTGGGGTAAGGAATATAGTTCAAAGGTTGCTTGGCTATCAATTCTCCTTCTGCTTTCATTTCCGACATCCTTTTATTTCGGAGCCATATATTCCGAATCGCTTTTTTTTCTCTTGGCCGTACTTACTTTTTGGTTTGTCAAAAAGGATAAGTTTATCCTTGCCGGCATTATGGTGGCACTAGCATCGGCTACCAAGGTTCAGGGAGTGCTTTTAACTGTCTTTCTGGCGGTTGAGTTATGGGAAAAATATAAAGGTAGGATTAAAAATGCGGGGAAGGACTTATTACGGGACGTATTTGGGGTAATAATTTCTCCATTGGGGCTTTTTGCTTATATGTACTATTTATACAGGAAGTTCAGCGACCCTATTTACTTTTTGACTGTTCAGCCTGCTTTCGGTGCCGAAAGAAGTAGTCTGCCTTTAGTCACACTGCCACAGGTAATTTATCGGTATGTAAAAATGCTTTTTAGCTTGGATCCGGGCAGTTTAGGCTTTTGGAATGCAACCTTGGAACTTTTCGTAACGGTGATCTCAATTAGTGGGTTAATTTATGCATTCAGAAAAATTAAATTTTCATATTGGATATTTGTAGCATTAGTTGTGATTTTCCCAACAATGACAGGGACCCTTTCTTCTATGCCGAGGTACGTGCTTATGGCATTTCCGCTCCTACCTTTGATCGCCAAGTTTAATAAAACCTCAAGATATATTATAATTGCCCAAGTACTTCTGGGGATAGTACTGGTAGCTCTTTTTATTAGAGGCTATTGGGTAGCATAATATGGCAAAAAATTTCTGGAAAGACAAATGTGTGGTTGTTACTGGAGGAGACGGCTTTTTGGGTAAGCATTTGATAGCAAAAATTAAATCGCAAAGCCCCAAAAGCATTTTTGTTCCGAAAAGACCAGAATACGATCTTCGAAAATATGAAGACTGCCTTAAAGTTGCCAAAAAGGGCGACGTTATAATTCACTTGGCCGCAAACGTCGGAGGAATTGGCTACAATAGGGAATTTCCGGCAACACTCTTTGACGACAATATACTCATGGGAACCTTCATGATGATGGCGGCGCGTGATGCAGGAGTTAAAAAGTATGTTGCTCTGGGAACCATCTGTGCATATCCAAAGTTTACCCCGGTTCCATTTAAGGAAGAAAATTTGTGGGATGGGTATCCCGAAGAAACAAACGCCCCCTACGGGCTTGCCAAAAAGATGCAATTGGTGCAAGCGGAGGCCTACAGGCAGCAACATGGCTTTAACGCAATCTTCCTTTTACCGGTAAATCTCTATGGTCCAGGAGATAATTTTGACCCGAAATCCTCACACGTCATTCCTGCATTAATCCGAAAATTTGTAGATGCAAAGGAGAACGGAGATAAAGAGGTTGTTGTTTGGGGTAGTGGGCAAGCTTCAAGGGAGTTTTTGTATGTTGATGATGCAGCGGAAGCAATTATAAAAGCGGCTGAAAATTACAACAAGAGCGAGCCGGTTAACTTAGGGGCGGGTTTTGAAATTACAATCAAAGATCTGGCAAACCTGCTTAAAAAACTTACAGGCTATAATGGAAAAATTGTTTGGGATAGAAGTAAACCCGACGGACAACCCCGACGCATGCTTGACGTTACCAGGGCTAAGCGTGAATTCGGGTTCACAGCCCCCACTTCATTTGAGGATGGTCTTAGAAAAACCATTGAGTGGTATATTAGTCATCAACCATTAATCATCAATCATTAATGAACATTTTTATCGTTATTCCCTTCAGAAACGAGAAAAAACATATAGGCTTGGTTGTAAAAGGGATTTCTAAATATAAGCTTCCCGTTGTTTTAGTGGATGACGGATCTATAGACAATCCAAATTTAAGATTTAAAAATGTCACGCTTCTGACGCATAAAATTAATTTGGGAAAAGGGGCGGCGATGAAAACAGGGGCTGATTATGCAATTGCCGCTGGCGCTGACGCAATCATCTTCATGGACGGGGATAACCAGCATATGCCCGGCGATCTTCCAAAATTCATAAAACATTTGGAATCTGGGGGGTGCGACGTGGTACTGGGTTCCAGGAATTATAGTTATGGGGTACCCCTGATCCGCTTTTTGGGCAACAAATTTGCATCCGTTGTTCTTGCGATTCTTTTTGGCATTTACGTTTCCGATGTACTCTGCGGTTTTAAGGCATTAACCAAAAAAGCCTATCAAAAAATCCGTTGGGACTCCACAGGGTACGGGGTTGAGACTGAAATGGTAGCCAGAATCGGAAAAACAAAACTGAACTTTTGTGAGGTTACCGTTCAGTCAATTTATCACGATAAAGTGAAAGGTGTTACAATATTGGATGCAGTGGGGATAATGGGCGAGATAATTAAGTGGAGGTTCACGATATAAAAAGATGATCATCGGTTTACAAATTATTGCTTTAATATTCGCTTTCTCAATGGTCTATTTTGTGGTTCTTCATTTTAAACGTGGCGAGATCAGTAAATCTGAAATAGTTTCCTGGATTATTATGTGGGCAGCGGCAATTGTTATAATTGTTTTCCCTGAGCTTTTAAGAAAATTTGCCAGTACATTTTTGGTCACCAGAGTTTTTGATTTAATGGTGATTGCCGGATTCATTCTGGTAATAAGTCTCGTGACAAGTTCCTATATCAGAACAAAGAAATTGGAAAAAAAGCTGGAAGATATGGTTCGACGCGAAGCCCTCAAGAAATCTAAATGAAACCTTTCATCTCCGTTGTTATTCCCTCTTTTAACAAGGTTAAATATATTGGAAAAACTTTAGACTCAATCATCAAACAGGATTACCCAAATTTGGAAGTAATAATAATGGATGGGGGTTCAACCGACGGGACGCTTAAAATTATAGAAAAGTATACCAAGAAATACCCGGATATTATTAAATTTGAAAGTAAAGCCGACAAGGGACAAAGAGACGCGCTCAACAAAGGGTTTAGGAAAACCAGGGGAAAAATTTTAACTTATATAAATGCAGATGATGTTTACCAGGAAGGGGCTTTTAGGGAAATTGAACGACTTTACCGCCTAAACATCGATGCGTTGTGGTTTGCAGGAAGAGGAAACGTCATGGACTCCAAAGGTGTGACAATCACCAAGTGGGTTACACGCTACAAAAATTTGTTTCTTCTTTTGAATCAAAAATATTTGCTCCTAATTCTCAATTACCTAATGCAGCCCTCAGTTTTTATCACAAGGGTAGCCTGGAGGAGGTTCGGACCATTTATCGGTACCAAGAAATTCGTTATGGAATATGATTTATGGTTAAAAATAGCGAAAGTCAAAATGCCGATTATTACCAATAAATACTTATCCAGTTTTAGAATTGAGTCCTCGACCATTACTAAAAAATCTTCCGATATTCTTTTGGAGGAGGATGAAAAAGTTGTTAAAAAATATACCTCAAATCAACTAATACTACTTCTCCATCGGTTTAATAATTTACTCCGTGTTGCTACAATTAGGACGATAAAGTAAGGACGTTCACATACGATGATTAAGTTTTTTAAAAGGAATTGGCAACTGTTATCTGCTTTTTTAATCTCACTTGTAATGTTCTTTCCGTCGCTTTTTAAATTTTATACACATGACGATTTTTACTTTTTAAAAATAGCCAACACCCACTCAATTAGCGGTTTCTTAAACTTCTTTAACTTAGTAAAAGATACGGAAGGGATAGGCGTGTATAGGCCCCTGACGCTTCGTGTTTACTATTTTTTAGGATCCAATCTTTTTAATTTTAATCCCATCCCCCTTCGTATAATTTCGTTTATTACTTTTTTTGCAATAATCTTTTTAGTAGGGAAGCTGGCAAAACTTCTGACAGGGAATGCTAAAATTGGCGTTCTTTCTTCGTTTCTTTACGCCGTAAGCGTAACTCATTTTGGCCAGCTCTATTATATTGGGGCATTCCAGGAACTCTTTTTGACTATGCTATTTCTCGCCTCGGTTATATTTTTTGTTAAGTATGAAATTGACACAAAGGCCAAGCATTCTTCCCGAAATTTAATTTTATCTTTCCTGTTTTTTATCCTGACACTTATGAGTAAAGAGACGGGGGTCGTGCTTCCGGTTATCTTTGTCTTGACTCACTTTTATTTAAAAATCACAAGGCAAGCCAAAGTTTCAATAAAAAAATTAATGTTTTTCCTGCTTCCTTATGCAGCAACTCTGATTATTTATTTGACTTTACATTTTTTTAGCTTTGGCCTTATAAAAGGGGATTCATACGTCTGGGATTTTTCGATTAAGAGGGCGGTAAATACAGCTGTTTGGTATTTCTTGTGGTCGCTTAACTTGCCCGAAATGCTGATTGATTTTATCGGACCGGGAATACATCTGAATCCCAACCTTCTAAAGTATTGGTCAAAAGACATTGTTCCGATTTTTGTTTTGTTTGTAATTCAGACGAGTCTTGCGGTATATGCATTCTTTAAGTCAAAAATCTTAAAGAATACACATGTAATCTTATTTAGTATTTCATGGTTTCTGGTTACGCTTTCGCCGATTGTCTTTTTGCCTCTCCATAAATTCACCTATTATCTGACACTACCCCTAATCGGTGTAGTATTTCTTTTGTCATATATGTTTCTGAATATTAAATCAAAAACCTCTATTCTATTTTGCATTGTCTGGCTGTCCGTCTCCGCAGTCTCTCTTCGTTTAACGGTTGAAACAAATTGGATTACGAGAGGGGTGGATACATCAAAAAGGGTTTATACATACTTTGAAGAGAACCGGCTGGCATTAGCATCGAAAAACATAGTATTTGTCGATACCCCTGAAGATGAAACACTTCCCTGGTCACCGACTGAAACCCTTAAAACAGTACTTTCGGGCAATAACTTTTTTGAAGTGTTCTATCCTGATCTTTCCTCCCGGGTTTCATATTCCGGTAAAGGAGATATTGAAATAAAATCCCGAAAATTTTTAGGGTACTGATATGATAAAAACAAAAGTAGAAAAACATTTTGATAAAGTAGCAAAAAAATACGATTTCTATAAAAAGAAAAATTCATTTTATTATGAGAATCTTAAAAAACTGCTAGGACGCGAAATTCCCAAGAGCGGTAACGTTTTGGAAATCGGCTGTGGGACGGGGGATCTTTTGAATCATCTCAAACCAGGAAAAGGTTATGGCTTTGACATAAGTTCCGAGATGATTTCAATTTCTAATTACAAATTTCGAAATTCGAAAAATCTAACATTCTCCACCGAATGGCCAAAAGGAATTTTTGATTACATTTTTATGAGCGACGTAATCGAACACCTTGAAAAGCCCAAAGAGACTTTTAAACAAATCTCGAAATTGATGAATGAAAGATCTAAATTTATTATTACTATGGCAAACCCTATTTGGGAATCGGCTTTGATGCTGGCGGAAAAATTGAAACTGAAAATGCCGGAGGGACCGCACAGTAGAATTATGAATCATGAATTACAAATTATGATCGAAAAGGCGGGAATGAAGATAATAAAACATGATTACAAACTTCTTATACCGGTGAGAATCCCCTTTGTTACAAGTTTTGCAAATAGATATTTGGAGAAATATTTGAAGCGACTGGCTTTTATAGAATATTTTGTTGCGGTTAGAACTTGAATTCCTTTAACGCTATCCACGCCAGCTTGAAAAGAAGGAGACCGTGATAAAACCTTCTGATATTAGTTGATCCGTATTCCCTTTCCCTGTATCTTACCGGAATTTCAACAACTTTAAGATTATGTTTGATAGCCGCAAAAATCAAGGCAAAGTCTCCAAATGGATCAACCTCTAAATACTTCAGATAATCCTTTTTCATTTTCAGGTAGTCGTCTCGAAAGATGGCCTTTGTTCCACAAAGAGTGTCTTTAAAGTGCTGTCCGAAGGTTGAGTGTCTGCATGGCCTGTCCTTCCATGGGATAAACGAGTCTACTTCCGTTGGCAAACTCACCAAAACCACCGGCAAGAACGTTATAAAATTTTGGCAAGTCTGAAGAGGGAACGGTACGGTCGGCATCATAAATCATCAAAATGTCCCCTGTGGCTTTTTCAAACCCAAGCCTTACCGCATCTGCTTTTCCCTTGCCCGTTTGCTTGTACGCTTTTATTTGAATTTTAGATTTCGAATTTTGAGATTTATTCGTAATTTTAAATTTTTCATTCATAATTTTGTCCCATGTATGGTCTGAAGATCCTCCTTCTACAAAAATTATTTCTTGCCATTTGCCAAATTTTGGAATGGAGCTAATTATCTTTTTGATATTTCCTTCTTCGTTTCTGGCAGGAACGATTATCGATACTGAATATTGATTCTTGTTTCTTGTAGTTTGTAATTTTGGCCTTACCACTGTCACAGAAGTTATTCCGAAAAACCTCGACTGAGTGTTCACTACTTCAAATCCGCTAATGTACAAAATATTTTTCAGGTCATCCTGGTCAAGCCAGTTTTGCACTCCGACCTTTTTTCTCAAACCCAAGGACGAGGCAAGATTTAGAATCGGCTCCCATTTATGATTGTGGTAGGATATCAACACTTTGGTTTCGGAAGAAATTATTTTTCTTAAATCCTCAAAATATGTCTGTAAATCGGGGACATCGCCGATTACATTGTCCAAAATTATCTCACCGCCGGAGGTGGAAAAACTTTTATAAACCTTTTGTAAGTCGCGATAGTATAGTTTCTGAAAAATGTTTTGGGACATTTGAATTCAAGCGTATTATATCAAGCCTTTGGGGATTTATTTAAGTACTTCATTTTTAAGGGCTTCAGATTCATTTTGCCAAAACTCCTGCCACCTTTTTGGGTTAAGTGGAATAATCATATGTGGAAAGTCTTTGAGAATGGGCGCCTCCGCTAACTGTTGGGCTAGTTGAAGAGGGTCAAGTGGCGTATCAAATTTCGCGTGCGCTCGTTTCCGTATGTCTGCAAATTTCCACTTCTTTTTTTTCAGGATAAGATATAAATCAATAAAATCCCGATTCCTTGGTTTTTGATAAATGGTAAACGCTTTATTTGCTGCAATATCGGTAAGGCTGTCCACTTTGACACCGTTTATGAGTCTGGGGGTCTCAATGTGTTCGAATGGGTAATAAGTAAATTCAGTTTTAATAATTTCCTTATCGAAGTGAAGATAAAAAAGATTTCTGTTAAAACTTTGTTGATAATCAATTTTTTTAATACTCAGTTTTTTTGCCAGGGTCTTTAAAATAACCTGTATGCTCATGGGGTCAATTTCTTGTTCCGTGAAAAAGTCTAAATCTTCCGAATAACGGTGATGAAGATAATATTCGGCAAGTGCGGTTCCTCCACTTAAATAAAAAGATTCTCTAATATTTTTATGCGAAAACAGTTCGTTTAGGAGTGCTTGCTGTCTTTTGGTAAGGATTGTTTTTGCCATAGCCAAGAAAATAAAACTCTTTTACGTTTCGGATCAAGGTGTAATTTGTTCCAATATTTTTTCAGGAGATCTGTCTGTATTTTCTCGCCATTTAAACCGAAGTTGATTTGCTGTTCCAATCTCCATATGGCATATGTCTTAGGGTTTCTCTTCAGTTGAGTTGTATCTGTATTCCAATTATACATAGCTCCATTATACAGGCTTTTGCCAGGATTTGCAGAAGGCTAAAACTTTTTGGACTGTTTCCGAATTGGAAATAGTTGAACCCTGGTCAAGCTCCATTGTGGAGATGTATGTTACTTATATGTTTGTATTTACCTATGTAATTTCAGATTTAAACACTTTTTTACAGCTATTAGTAATTTCTTTTTACCCATACTATACTTGAACAGTTGGAATATGCATATTAAACATATTGGAAAACCGAAACTTATATTTATGTTTTTGCCGGTTTTTATTTTGTTTACCTATGCATTACTTTTTTTGGAGACCGTTAAATATCCTGGGTTTATAGGAAATCATTTTTTGATCGACGCCAAGGTTTATTTTGCTATCACAATAGTGTTTCTCATCTTTTCGGATGCCAAGTCAAATTTCGCAGGATTTGTATTAAGAGTTAATCGTTTGATTTTGATCCCTCTTTCCCTCATCTATCTTGGTTTTTCTCTTCTTGAAGGGGCGCACTTCACAAACTATGTTCTTTCAACTTTTAAATTTCATCTCGACGGCTTGGTTTTGGTAGTACTTTTTAGCCTTTCAATCTACCTTGTCGACAAATTCAAAAACACCATACCCAGGACTTTTGGAAAACTTGGTCCAATCTATGCGGCAATGATATTTTTAATCACTTTTTTTATGGTTAAAAATATCACTTACGCCGCCAATACAGGGATCAGCAGAAACTCCTATATTCTTTTTCATTTAAGAAGCTCCTACGATGACAAAATGTTTTATGAGTGGGGAGTTTTTTACAGATTTATGGTCTTTGTCAAAAACAATACCCCACAGGATGCAACCATTATTATTCCACCCATGGAGGATCCCTGGCTAATGGGAAGCGGGAATGACCATTTTGTCAGAGCTTTCCTTTATCCGAGAAAACTTATTCAGGAGCCAAAAATCATCCCCGATATTAAAGCATTCGGCCCAAATACTTATATTTTAATTACCTGGGGCAAGGAAGCGTGCAAACCCGATCCTGAATGTCACGGCTGGCCCAGACAGGAGATCGCTGCCAAAAGAATTATTTATAAAGATCCGGACTCAACAAACGTAATAGAGACGAGAGAAAATTCCGTTTATAAACTGGAAGATGATAAATATGTATATGGAATTATCGAACTGTAGAATTATATGATTATCTCTGTAATTTTTGTCTTATTAATAATTTTAGGGATAGGGTTGCCGCTGGCATTGCTCATTTATCCCAAGCTAAACCACGCGACAGCAATTGGGATGTCCTTTCCTCTGGGTATCGGTGTTTTTACATTGCTGATGTTTGTTACGAATCTTGTCGGAGTCCGGTTTGGTCTTTCAAATGAATTATTGCTACTTTTTCTAATTTCAGTTCCGCTCGTCTTTTTGCAATGGCGGAGGATGGGGAAATTTTTTGTCGGGTCCGTTGATGCTATAAAAAACTTAAAATTGATGCCGGTTGAAAAAGTGATGTTGGGTGCTTTGGCATTTTTAATTGTTACCAGTTTTATAAACACATTCTATTGGCCGGTTCACATCTGGGACTCCGTTGTTTTATATGATTTTAGAGGTCATGTTTTTGCGGAGACCGGGTTTATGAAAGAAGCGTTTATTGACGGTTACTACTATAACTATCCGCTTCTAACGTCTTTGGCTCATACTATTGTGTATCTGGGGGGTGGAAGGTACCCACAGTTCCTGTATTCGATTTTCTATTTGTCCCTGGGAGTAGGCTTTTACGGGCTTCTCAGGGAATTTGTTTCCCGAAAAACAGGTATCTTTTTTACACTTGTACTCTTGCTTGCACAACCGCTTTTTTATCACTCTTTGATTTCTTACACAAACCTACCTTTCACTGTCTACATTTCATTGGGGGCAATTTCTATTTATCTTTGGGATAAAAAGAAGGAGGTGGGCTACCTTATCTTGTCAGCACTTTTGGTAGGCCTTTCTACCTGGACCAGGTTTAACGAGCCATTTTGGCTTGCCACCCTTCTTGTTGTTTTTATAGTTTCTATTTACCGGAAAAAAGTTTGGAATTTTGCGCTTTATTCGTTATTTTTCTTTCCGATACGGGAGGTCTGGAAAACTTCGATCACTTCAGAATTTGCCGACTATGGAAGTGTTCTGCCTGCATTATTGGATATAGAAAAACAGAGGCAAGTAGCCAGTTACCTACATAAGCATGTAGTTGTCCCATGGGGTGCTATATTTGTGGCTTTTATTCTTGCGACAGTATCTCTCTTTATTCTTAAAAAACAAAAGAAATTATTTTTAATCTACTTCATTACTTTTACACTTCTGGCAGTCTTAATTGCTGGAACCATTCAACTAAGTATTACTACAGACTATTGGTACAGGATTGGAGATGCGGCTCAAAGATTATCGATGCTTTTCTACCCGCTATTTATTTTTTGCATAGCGCTTGTTTTGCAGGAATTTGTTAAAATACAGAAATGAAAATTTTAATTACAGGGGCGTCAGGTTTTGTGGGGAAGCACATGGTTAAAAAACTGTCTCAAAATCACCAGATAGTCGAATACGATTTGATAAACGGACAAGATGTACTTAATAACAAACTCCTTGATCAAAAACTTCGCGGGGTAGATTTGGTGATTCATTTGGCGGCTTTTATTTCGGCAACAGAATCGTGGGAGGAACCGATGGACTATATGAAAAACAATACTCTTGGTACTCTTTCTGTTGTAAAATCAGCCATAAAGGCAGGTGTCAAAAAGATGATATTTTTTTCATCAGCTGCGGTTAAAGCAAGGCCACTTACTCCATATGCAGTTTCTAAAATAAATGCCGAGAGTATTCTCAAGCTATATAGAGACAAAATAAATATTGTTGTGGTACGTCCCGAAAATATTTATGGTCCTGGACAAAAAGAGGCATATGGTTATGTGATTCACAATTTTATAAAAGCGATTAAAAATGGAAAGGAAATAAGTATCTATGGTGACGGAAAACAGACCAGGGATTTTATCTATGTTGACGATATTATTGCAACTGTTGAAAAAATAGCTGAGATGAAAATCAAAAGTGGGACTGTGATAAGTTTGGGAACGGGGAAAGAAATAAAAATAATTGATCTGGCAAAATTAGTAATGAAAGTAATGAACAAGAAAACTCGTATCGAGTTTGCTAAAAAAAGAAAAGAACCACAAAGAAGCATCGCCGATATAAGAATGCTTTCGAAGTTGAAAATTGATGCTAGGAAATTTGGAAATTTGGACAAAGGGATAAAAAATCTTCTATGAAACTATCGATTATTTTGCCAGCAAGGAACGAAGAAACATTGATTAGGGAGACTCTTAGAGACACGGTCTCTTTTCTTCAGAAGCGAAAAATTTCTGGATACGAAATCCTTGTGATTATAAATGGTACGACAGATTCTACGAAAAGGATAGTTTCAGAAATGTCTTTTAAGAATAAAAATATCCGGATGCTTAAATCTAAACCTGGATATGGGTTAGCTATAAGGAAAGGATTTAGAGAAGCGAATGGAGATTATATTGCTATTTTCAATGTAGATTTTTATGATCTCAAAATGCTTGATCTCGTCAACATTGACCTTTACGGTAAGGATCTAATCATTGGTTCAAAGATGACCCATTGGTCAGAAGATAAACGACCCGTAATAAGAAGATTGGTTTCCAAACTATTCAATTTATATCTGAAAATAGTTTACAGATTTAAGGGTAGCGATACCCATGGGATTAAGGTAATGAAAAAGAATGTTGCTGATAGGGTCTTGCCCAGATGCAAAACTGATTCTGGGATTTTTGATACTGAATTTGTTTTGAGAGCTCAAAAATTTGGTTTTAAAATAGCTGATTTTGCTGTAGCCGTAAGGGAAAAACGTTCCCCGAGATTTAACCAGCGAATTTTGCAAACCTTACTTGACATCTGGAAACTTTATAAAGCGCTAAATGGATAATGAATTGTTGTTAACATTACTAATTCCGTGTTTGAACGAAGAAGAAACAATCACCGATGTAGTTGAGACCGCATTTAGAGCCGGGAAAAAGGCTAAAATTAAAAATTTTGAAATATTGGTTGCAGATAATGGAAGTAATGATGGTTCTGTTGAAAATGTAAAAAAACAAAAAATCGCGAGATTGATAAAAGTGCCAGTTCGGGGTTATGGCGCAGCCTTACATTGGGGGATTCTTCATGCCAAGGGTAAATATGTTCTTTTTGCGGATGCCGACTTAAGTTACGATTTTTTTGAAATGTCGAAATTTCTGAGATTTATACAGAAAAATTACGACTTAGTGTTGGGTTCCAGAATGAAAGGAAGTATTGAAAATGGGGCGATGCCATTTTTAAATCGGTATATTGGTACTCCGTTTTTGACTTGGCTTATACGTTACATGTATCGGTTGAAAACAACGGATTGTAATTCGGGAATGCGTTTGGTTAGAAAAGATTTTTATAAGAGTTTGCATATGAGAAGTTCTGGAATGGAGTGGGCGAGCGAACTGTTGTGTAAAACAGCGCTTAATAAAGGAAAATATTCGGAAGTACCAATAAATTTTTATAAGGACCAAAGGAGTGTTCCCTCACATCTTATACGATGGACAGACGGATGGAGACATCTTAAGGCAATCCTTTTGCTCAAACCCGACTACTTGTTTTTACTTTCACTGATTTTGATAATTTTTTCCTACTTTTTGTTGAAAGAACTAATTGTTTTATCATTATATTTATTTTTATTGAGTATTTCATTGTTTTTATCGACTATTGCTGCAAAATTATTGAATCTTGTTATTATTAAAAGGGAAAGTAAAATAATGGATTTTGTAATAAAAATATCAATTGTAAAAATTGGAATATTGATAACCATTACTGTTGCGATGTTGTCCGTAGTACCATTTTTCTCTTTGGAAATCAAATTATTGTTTATTGGTCTGGTTGTTGTGTTTGATATGTGGGTTTTTCTTATAGAAACAATTAAAACACATTTGGTAAACCCCCTCCCAGAGCCATGAGAAAAAAAATTTATTGGTCTACTGATCCTGGAAACAAAGTTACATTTGCTAGAAGAACCCTTAGCTATTTATCCTTAAAGGTTCGAGAAGAACAATTTAGAATTTTCATTGAGTCGATTAAACCAAGAAGGGGAATGAAGATCTTAGATATGGGTGTAACTCCGGTTGAGGACCTAATAGATTCGAACTTTTTCGAAAAAAGATATCCTTATAAAGAGGATATATTAGCCGCGTCTGTTGAAGATTGTCACAAATTAAAACAGATATATCCCAGAATAAGATTTAAGAAGGTCGAGCCACATTCTAATTTTCCTTTTCGATCCTTGCAATTCGATATCGCAGTATCTTGGGCAACCCTAGAACACACAGGGACAAGAAGGACACAAAGTTTATTTTTAAAGGAGCTCGCGAGAGTTGCTAAAAAGGTTTTCGTTACGACTCCAAATAGAAACCTGTTTTATGAACCCCACTCTGGTTTATTGTTTGTTCATTGGTTACCTAATAGGTATTTTAGAAAGATATGTAAATTGTTGGGTAAGGACTTTTGGGGAGATATTAACAATTTGAATCCTCTAAGCAGTAAGGATGTTCAAAATATTTTGCCAATTAAGAAAAAATTTGAAATAAGAAGCTATAAAATGTTTGGGATATTATCTTCTCACGTTTTGATTATTAAAAATGATGCAAAATAACTTTACACTCATAGTTTATTACTTGATTTATATAAGTTCTGTTTTGGGTGTGGGAAATTATATAGGGAGAAGAATGTTGAAACTTGATTTTGGGAGTGAGGCAGAAAAAACATTTTATGCCTTTGCATTGGGTAACGTATTTTTTTCACTTGCCTTTGTTTATTTAGGCATCTTTCACTTATTGTATAAAGAATTAATTCTTGGTTTATATCTGGCTGGTTTTATTTTTACAATTTATTCTGCTCACAGACTCATTAAGCCAAAATTAATAAAGGAGTTATTTCTTAACGTTATTAAAAATCCTTTTAATCTTTGGATATTTTTTTTATTTGCCTTTATTCTTTTACCTCTTGTTCCCAATCTCTTTCTATTCCCTACTTCTTGGGATTCTTTGGCTTACCACTTGTCTTTGCCTAAACTTTATCTTCAGTATCATTATTTTCCCGTATTGCATTGGTTTCCTGAATTAGCTTATCCCATTGGAATAGAGTCATTATTTGGATACCCTGAATCTGTTGGCGACCCTCGTATTAGTAATCTAATAGTATTTACTTTTTTGTTAATGACTGTTGGTTATTTGGTGTATGGGTTGCAGAAAGGTTTTGATAAAAGAATTGGCCTTATTGCAGCACTCCTTTTTCTTTTTCGACCTATACTCTTTACAGAAGTTGCAGTGACCCCGATGACGGAATATCCAATGGCTTTTTATGGACTAATTTTTGGAATATCTATGATCAAGTTTTTTAAAGATAAGGAAACTTCTTCTTTTGCATTACTAATTATATTCGGGTCGTTTATTTTTTTGATCAAATACTCAGGACTTCTTTTAATTGCAGCTGTGGTTTTAACGTTCTGCTTTTACATAAAAAAAGAAAAATTCAAGTTTAGTTGGCAAAACGTGCTTTCGTATTTTACGAAAAAAGATAAGAAACAATTGCTAATCAAGCTGGTGTTGCTCTATTCGATCATTCCCGCTTTATTTTGGGTGGGGAGAAATTATATCGCAACAGGTAATCCGATACATCCTTATTTGGATAATGTTTTTCAAAATAAACGTTCTTTGAATCAGATTTCGATTATCGACTCGATTAAAAAAGATAATCTTGTTTTACCAACAACCATAAATCGGTTGCTTGCCCACCAAGACGATGGTCACGATTTTTTAATTATTTCGGAAACCATCTTTTTCTATTTAATGTTACTCACAATGGCCTTAGGCGTGATAAAACTGAAAGGAAACACGAGATACTTGGGTTTCTACGCTTTGACATCTCTATTACTAATTTTATTTTCAGTCGGCCCACTGACGCGTTATTATTTTCCTGTTACACCAATATCATCTTTAGTGGCAGTGGGGGTGATATTTGAAATAATTAAAAAACGTACAGCTTGGAGTTATCTTTTTGTTACGTTTTTCTTAGTTGTTGTGGCCATACAGGTTGATTCATCTTTTTATCAAAGAGGAAAGTTTTATACAAATTTTTCAAAAGTTGAACTTCTTTCGTATTTTAGTTCCAATAAAGCAAAAAAGTCACTTGTCGCTCAGGACAACTATAAAGCAATAGAGTTCATGAATATAAATCTGGACAAATCAAAAAATAAAGTGTTGGTACTATTTGACAATAGATTTTACTATTTGAATACCCCCTTTATTTATGGGAATCCGGAAATTGGTGGAATTATTTCTAATCCGAACACGAAAAATGCATTTGAGGTGTATGAAAAACTCAGAATTTTAGGCGTAACCCATATTTATGAGAACACAAATTGGGGAATCCATCCCAACATAAGAGAAGATATTTATAATAACTTTAAAAAAGATTTCTTAATAGAAATCTTTTCATCTCAAGGAACGACGGTTTATTTCCTTAAATAATATATATGCAACGTTTGACGGCTTTTATTCAAAAAAGATATTTGATTGCAGTTTCTCTTGTTGCAACACTGATTTCGGTGCCCGGCCTGTTTATTGATTGGTCATTTGTGGATGACGGGGTTACTGTAATGATTTCTCAAAAAATTAATGACGCAGTTTTTCATCAGAAAGATTTATTAAGTCTTTTATCACTTATCATAGAGCCGGAAAACGGAAGAGTTAGGTCATTTTATTGGCTGTTGCAGTGGTTTTTTTGGTTGATTTCGGAAAATTCTGCTTTTTTGAGACATTTGTATCTTCTTTTAATGGTTCTTGGTATTTCAGTTATCTCCGCCTGGTTGATTTATAAGACGATAAAAAATAAACTAGTGGCATTTTTTGCATTGTCCGTCTGGCTTATAAACAGCGGTAATAGCGAAAATTGGTATAGATTGGGTCCTCAAGAAATTCCCCTGATGCTTTTACTTCTTTCAAGTTTGGCTTTGTTGCTATATTCCGTTGACTTTTTTGAATCAAGTGGAAAAAAGCGACAGCCATACTTTCTCTTATCGTTACCACTAATTCCGATGGCTTTTTATACAAAAGAAATTGGTATGGGATATTTTGGTGTTATAGCGTCAACCGTATGTATTTTAATGGTTCTAAAACCATTTAAATATATAAACTGGGCTAGAATTTGGATTTATGTTGTGGTAACTTTACTTAGTAGCGTGTCTGTAGTTTTGTTATTAATTTATGTCTCTAGCCTTAAAAGTGGGACATACTCAGCATTTTACTCTATAAGTCAATCGGGTGTAGTAAGCGGTCTTAAAACATATTTTACTTCGTTAGTAAGATCTATCTACCCGTTGTCATATATTGGAATATTTGGGTTTTTGGTTTGGTTGTTTTTTTACAAAAAAAAGAGAACGGAATTTTTTTGGATTTTTTTTTGGGTCGCTTGGACTGCGGTTTTCTTGATGATTCAAATTCCTTGGGGAATTCCTCTTCCTAGATACCTTCTTCTTGCAAGCTTTGGTGCATCTGTTGTAATGGTTGTTGGTATTCATAAGCTTATAAATTTTGTACGATTAAATTTTTCACCTAAGATATACTTTTTGTTTATATTAGCCTTGGCAACAATCTCTGCAAGATATGTTCTATACCAAAGCCAAGATATCTATAATTACCTTGAGACACAAATTGTCGGCACAAATGTCTCTCAAGATTTTTTGAAATATTTATCGTTAAATATGCAGAAGGGTGACAGACTGGTTATGAATTTTCCCAAGAATGATGTGTATCTGGAATTAGTTTTCGAAACCGGATTACACCTAAGGACTTTTTACGGCAGATCAGATATCAGCCTTGCATATGTTCAAGATGTTGATAAAATTAATCATTCTGATTGGATAGTTGGTTTAAAGCCGCATCAGAATATCCCGATAGTCATGCAGTATCCGCAAAAACAGTCGTTTTTTAGAATAACTTTTTTTGACGTAAAGCAAAATCAGGAAATAATTAGAAATATTGTGTCATTAAAAAACTGGACGCAAACAGACACGTGGTATGTTCAAAAAGAATAAAACAAAATCCCTCTATCTTAGAAATCTGTCAAACTTAGCAGTTAATCTTTTTCCTTTTTTTGCTGTTGGGTTAGGTGTTTTAATTGTAATCCAGTCAGTAACTTATAAGGGTTTTTTTGAGAAAAATCTGCATTTCGATTTTGGCTTAGTTATATTTATGTTTGCTCTATATGCATTGTTAACAAAATATTTTATACTTTCCCACTGGAGAAAAGAAAATCTCTCACGGTCTATTTATCATACTTTCTCAAATCTAAACAAATTGGTGCTTTCTGGACTTTTTGTTCTTGGGATTTTCTTTTCTGTGATGGAGTCGGTAAAATATAATAATTATGTATACTCCACCTTTCATGTCAACCCAGAAAATTTTTGGGGCTTGGTGCAATTTTGCTTTTTAATTTTAGTTCTTCAATTGGATTCCACGACCCATATTGGAGGGGTTAAGATTTTCCAGGATAGATGGGATACGACCAATTTTTTAAATAAGGGCTTGATACCAAAATCAGAATTAGTAAGAAAATCGGTTTTTCATAGATTGGTCGAGATATCTATTTTTTTTGGTCTCTTATGGGTAGTAGTCTCGGGCGCTTCAGGGGTGCTTGGTTCGATATTTGATCAAGCCAAAGATGTTTTTCCTCATCCACTGGCGTCATACTCTCAAAAAATGCATACAAAATGGGGAGTTTTTTATGATTATATGCAACTGATTGTAAAAAATGTTCCGAGTAATATGGCAATTTATAATCCGCCTCAAAACATCAGAGGTATTGAGGGAAACCAGTTTTTGATTAGAAGTTTTCTATTTCCAAGAATATTGATATCTGCACAAAGAGTGTCTTGGAGTATTGCTAAAAGCGAAGCCGATTACGTGATGGTTACGGATTCGTGGCCTGGGTTTGAACCTCCAAGAGAATCATTTGTGTATCTACCAAAGAACGTGCAGATTTTCTGGAAAAATTTTCTAGTTTATTTCCCTGACAGAATAGACAAAATTGACAATCTTTTGGAAATTGATAGCGATGGGGACAGAAAGATAGTAGAAAACAATAGTGAAGAAAAACATCTCTCGATAATCTATAATTCCTCCAACTATGACTACTGGGGTAGGAGTTATTCGAGAAACATGACCCCCGATAATATATCAGTTGATGTTTTGGTAAACCAAACCGAGAAAGTGAGTATTGTTGCGGGTTTTAAATTACAGAATGGAGCTACCATTGTGTTATCATCCCCACCGAACGATAAAAAAGAAGAGTATGTTCATTTGACCATAACTAATATACAAGCGAAGCTAGATAACATCACGAAGATTCAAGGCTTGCCACAAAAAGGTGCAACACTAAGCTTTGTAGCATTAAATCCAGGACAGGTGTATTTACATTCAGGCTATGCAGATTTTGGCTTAATAAAGATTGATAAGAGTGGTCTGGTTGATTCAGAGAAGGCAATGCCCAAATATTATAATGATGCATACTTTCTAAATTTATATAGGCTTGCGGTGTACAACAGTTCCTCAAAAAATATTGAGAAATATCGGACGCTAGTCTATGATTCAACATCGGGATTTGTAATTCCTGATGATGAGTATAATGAAGTTGAAAAAACAATAACCGGTAGAAAATAAAATGTTCTATATAATTTTTTTATCATTTTTTTTGCTCTCTTTCCAAATAATTTCAAGGTTGGATAAGAATATGAAATTTATTGAGAGAGCAGCAATGACATATTTGTTAGGAACCGCCGAGGTCTCCTTATTGGGATCGTTTTTTATATATACAAAAGGAAGAATCAACCTTCTTGAATTTATGATACCGGCAATAATTTCATTTGTTATTTCTTTACTGATTATTTTTAAAAAAGGGAACACCAACCTTAAGCTTCTTAAGAGAGTCAAAAAGGTTATATATGGCCAGCTCAAAAGAATTAATATTACCTCTTTTGAGGGAATTTGCCTGCTTATAATTGGATTATTACTTGCGACGACAATAATTAACGGACTCTATTGGCCGGTGAGCTCCTGGGATTCATTAACTTTATATGATTTTCGCGGAAAGATAATCGCTCAAGGGTTTTCGTTAAGCGATTTATTTAAACAAACGTTTAAAGATTGGGATTTTTATTCTTATTATTTTTCGTATCCGCTTTTCACCTCGATACTGCACAGTGTTTCGTATATGACGTCGGGGCCATCTCCTCAGATTTTCTATAGTCTTTATTATGTAAGTCTCGTAGTAATATTCTACTCAACTTTATTGAGATTTTCAGACAGAAAAACTACTGCATTTTTGACGTTGATGTTGGCTCTTTCACCAGTCATTTTTAGTCATACCACGATTGCTTATCCAAATTTACCATATGCTACATATTTTGTTACTGGATTTTTTATTTTTTATAGATATACCAAGGAAGGCCGTCCTATAGGTTTATTAATGTTATCTTTATTGATGAATGTCTTTGCGTATGCAGTCAGGCCAACAGAACCCTTTCTTGTAGCCTTTGCGCTCATATATATTATAGACATGCTTGTCAGCAGAAACATTAAAACGAAAATTATATATCTGTTTCTGTTTTTTATTTTGTTATATATATTAAATAAATCATGGAGCCTATATTTTCAAAGAGAAGCTTTTGCAGCCATATCTTATCCCATCAATTTAGATAAAAGATCCTCTTTATTTGATGCCGGTTTAGCATGGGGCTCATTAAGAACTTTTTCCAATTTGCCGGAGATAATAAAATTTATATACAACAATAGTAAGGGCGCCGTTAGTCCGATTTTGGTTCTGATGTCTGCGACTTCGGTATTTTTTTATAGGAATAAAATTAAAGATAACATCTATTCAATAATTTTTGTTGTTGCCTGCTATTTATTGATAGTTGCGGGAACATTGTATATTAGTTATATATATGATTTTTGGAAAATTATTGGGGAATCTTTGTCCAGAATAGTAATTTTTATTATTCCACTTTTACTTTTTACCATAGGTTGTTTTTGGCGCTTACCAAGTACTAGTATTTTGAAGTGGGAAGAATGAAAATCGGAATCAACACACTGTTTCTTATTCCAAATAAAGTTGGGGGGTCGGAGACATATTCAAGAGGATTAATTAAAGCTCTTTACGAGTATGACAAGAAAAATGAGTATGTTATATTTTGCAACAAAGAAAATTACAATACATTCGATAATAAGTACAATCGAATCTTAGTTCCAATAAATGCGACAAATAGATTTGTTAGGATTGTTGCTGAGCAATTAATCTTTCCAATATATCTGTATTTAAATAAAATTGACGTAGTATATTCACTCGGATACACCTCTCCGTTTTTTACGACCTGCAAGGCAATTGTAAACATATTTGATCTTAATTGGTATTATCACCCTGAAGATTTTGGTTTTTTTCAAAAGTTAATCTTAAAATTTTTTGTAACCCACTCGGCAAACTTTGCAGATGCTATCACCACTTCCTCTTTTTCCTCAAAAAAATCAATTAAAGAAAAGCTTAATATTAAAAAGCCAGTTGAGGTTATGTATATGGGTATGCCATTAATGAATAAGCCAATTTCAAAAAATAGTCTTTTGAAATTGGGAGTGCGAATGCCATATATTTTTTCATTAACGGCGGCTTATCCCCATAAAAACGTATTAGGACTATTAAATATTTTTAAATCAATTATTGATAGGGGACACAAGATCAACTTAGTTATTGCTGGATTGGGGTGGAGATCGGAAAATGAAATGAAACAATTTATCAAGAAGAACAAACTAAATAGGAATGTTAAAATTTTAAGTTATGTGGATAACGGTACTTTATCTGCGTTGTATAAGTATGCAAAATTATTTTTATTCGCTTCTTTTTATGAAGGGTTTGGAATTCCGTTGTTGGAATGTTTTCATTTTGGCGTTCCCATCATATCGTCCAATGCATTTTCTTTGAAGGAGGTTTTGGGTAACGGAGGTGTTAGTATAAATCCTCATGATCAGAAAATTTTTGTAAGAGAGATAGAAAAATCCCTAGTGGATAAAGAGTATCTTAATGCCCTAAAAATCAAAAGCACAGAACGCGTAAAAGGTTTTGATTGGGAAAAGAGCGTAAAAATTTTTATTAACTTGTTAGGTAAAATATAAGTTGAAAAACCATTTAAGCAAAAAAAATAAAATTGGAATTATCGTTGTCCATTACGGCAATCCGCAGGATACGATCGAGCTATTAGGTTCTTTGTCTAAGATAAATATATTTAATGGCATTTTATATTTAGTCGATAATGATCCCAAAAACAGGCTTAGGAAAATTCCCCAGTATAACTTCAAAATTAACTATATTAAATCAAAGAAAAACTTGGGCTGGGCTGGCGGTGCAGATTTTGCTGCACGGAAGGCCTACTCACAAGGCTGTGACACCCTATGTTTTCTGACATGTGATACAGTTATTAACGATAAATTTTTCTTAGACAAGATGACGAAACCCCTGGGAGATACAAAGATAGGTGCAACGATACCTTTAGTTGTGTTTCATAACAACCCCAATCGGATTTGGAGTGCGGGTGGAAAGTTATATAAATTAATTGCCTATACAAAACATTATGACTATAACCGCTTTGTAACGATTAAAAATTTGAACAAGTACCCCGACTTCGGTGGTATAGGTCTTACTATGAGATCAGATGTTTATAAAAAGATAGGGGGATGGGATCCAAATTATTTTTTGTATTATGAAGATGTCGATATATGTTTCAAAATACTTAAACGTAAACTAAAAATAAAATTAGTTTCCCAGGCCATTGTTGAACACAAAGCAACTACCCCATCACGCGGGATTGAGATGAAGCTGTCCCCATTTTCATCATTTCACTATGGGAGAAGCGCTTTTATTTTTATTAAGAAAAATCTCACCGGTTTTGGTGTTCTAACAGCAATATTTGGTCAGATATTTATACGTGCCCCTTTGTTTATGATTGCAATGATGAGACAAAATAATTTTAAGGCTTTGAAATCCTACGTCCATGGTTCACTATCTGGGGTAAAAGAAGTTTTGTTTTAAATTCTTTTACTAATAATAAATATCTTTCTATAACACTTGTCAAATGACAATGGTTTGGAAAGCCATCCGAAGCTGAACATAAAAAAACGAAAAGCAAAGGGTAGTATATCGATATGGATCCTATCCAATAGTTTTTGTAAGGCAAGAAGCGGTAAAAAGTCAAGGTTTGACAACACCACCAAAAAGATTTCGATTTTAGCGTTGAGATTATTAACCTCCTGTATACTTTCAGGTTTGTAAACTTTTATTTTTTTGACAACTGCTTTCGATGAGGGGAGGCCGTTTTGAAGATGCTCCTTAATATATTTGATATGAGGAGAGTTTTTAAATGGAGAGACTAAGTTAAAGAATATTTTATCCCGTTTTCGAGCAGCCGAATCACAAGGGAATCCAAGATATAAAGTTTTTTTTGTTACCCTCATCAGTTCAGAAAGGGCTTTGTTTCTAAGTTTTGGAGGGATGTGTTCAAGCATATCTAAAGAAATTACACTCTCAAAACTTTTGTCTTCAAACGGAAGCTTTAGAACGCTCCCAGTCTTGTAAAACACTGTTTTAAGTGATTTTCGTCTGAAACTGAAGTCAAATAAAGTAATTTTGGATGTTAGATTCAAAAATGGAGCTACTCCATAATCATCTGATCCCACCTCCAAAATTTTTTTATATTTGTTTTTCTTGATGTCGTTGACTATTGGTTCATATCTTAAGACAATATCTAGCATACACTGAAGAATATACAACATTTTCAGTCGAGAGACATCTGGTAATTGAGTGAGGTGGTTAAAATTCTGCGTGCGGGTTGATGATTGACATCTAAAGTGTTATGAGCTAATTTCTACGTATCAGTGGTAAAAGAATCTTTTGTAGATAAGGAACAAAACAAAGTACGTCTTTTGACGGTGTGTCAAGCGTGTAAGGGAAAAAAACTATACAAGTTTATAAATTTTGGGCCGATGCCCAAGCCGAATATATATCAAACACGTGAGGAAGTTATTCAACATGGTCAGATAAGTTATCAACTGGACGCAAATTTATGTATGAATTGTGGCCTGGTTCAACTAGGTGAAATAATCCCTTCAAGCGAACTTTTTGCAGACAATTACGCTTATCGTACCCCGGATGCTATGAAGTTTGATTTTAGAAATGGTGCTCACGAAACAATAGATATCTCAAAAATACCAGAGGGATCTAAGGTTTTAGAAATTGGAAGCAATGTTGGGCTTTGTTTGAAAGAATATAAAAGATTGGGAATGAAAGTTATTGGTGTCGACCCCGCCACAAAATATGCAAAGCAAGCCAACAAAGCAGGAATTAAAACTTTGATTGAACCATTTACACCGGTTTTGGCTAGTGAAATAGTCAAAAAAATGGGAAAGATGGATATTGTTACCGCAGCAAACGTATTGCAACACATTCCTGACATAAGAGGAACCATAGAGGGAATAGCGACACTACTTGCACCAAAAGGTGTCTTTACTTTGGAATTCCCTTATCTGGGAAACATTCTTACAAATACAGATTTTGACACGTTCTATGCAGAGCATTACTATTATCTGTCTCTAAAACCACTACAAAGAATGTTTGAAGATTTCGGATTGACGATTGTTCATGCTAAACATTTGCCGGACATACACTGTGGTTCAATGAGGATTTTTGTTAAACACGCTCCATCAAAAATGAGTCTAGTGGCAAAAGAAATACTAAAGCACGAAGAGGAACAGGGATTTTATGATCCAAATAAATTTGCTGCATTTAGAGTAAAGGTCAACGACATAATGTATCAAATACACGAACATCTTCACATAGCAAAAATGAGAGGCGAACGCATTGTTGCTCATGGCTCATCTGCCAAGTTTGTAACGTTGACAAATTATGGACATATCGGTAGCGACATGATTGAATATGTTGCTGATTCAACCATCGCAAAACATGGAAAAGTCACTCCTGGTATGGGTATTCCTGTCGTATCTGAGGACAGGCTTATTAAAGACGCTCCAGACCTAATTTTTAATGGTATACGAAATTTTTATCAGCAAAATAAATCGAAATATGGCGAGATAAAGAGAAAAAATCCCAAGACGAAAATATTGATACCAATTCCAGAGGTAGAATATAAATAGATCTATAATATCGCTTTTAATTCTTGTGCGAAGTCTTGGATGGCTTCTTCCCATGTGGGTGGTTTTAAACCAAGTCTTTTTTCTGCGATTTCCGTAGCCAGGCCTCCAAATTTGGCGTATGGCTGTTTGCCGTTCATATCTTCAAATTTAGTAAGAGAGCCTTTCTTAATCCCTAATCCCAACCCCAATATCTTGTTTGTGTAAACACCGACTGCATATGGTGTGGTCAACCCTTTACATACCCAGTGAAAAACCCCTGTTAATTTTAGTGTTGATAATTTCTCAATTACTGTTTGGAGAGATTTTATGTAGGTCGGTGTAAAATGTTGATCGGTAAATAAGGGATAACCCAATCTCACTGATTTTATAAGTTTTATTATATAGTCTTTGTCTGGAAAATCTGGATTCCCAAATGGATAGGCTATTCGAAGTATCGCTGCCTTTGCGCCGGACTTGTTAACTTCTATTTCTCCACGAAGTTTTGTGTAACCATATGGGCTAACTATTTTAAAATCGTCAAGCACTATTTCCGACTCGTCATGAGGACCTTTGGATGTATTAAGGTAAGGAAACACTCCGTCGGTCGAGATGTGTATTAAAAACTTGCCCGTCTCTTTACACACCTCTGCAACATTTTTAGTTCCATCGACATTTAATTTCCAAGATGGACCATTTGGATCACGCGTTGCCGTTTTAACATCAGTGAAAGCGGCAAAATTAATTACAACATCAGCCATTTCTGCATATTGTCTAATAGAGTCTTTTTGGGTTATATCCAAGTCGGGAAATGGCGGGGAAATTACTTTTTGGAGAGGGGAGGAAAAACCTTGCAAAACTTTAGATCCGACAAATCCATGTTTTCCAATAAACAGTATTTTTGACATTTAGCCATTTTATATCGGCACCTTTGATAAATGTAGTGGTAATATATATGTATGTACCTTAATCTTTCGGACTCCGCGAAGTTTGCAGACATTGCTAGAAATTTAGTAAATGGCTTAGGATATGGGAGTACTTTTTCCTTTTGGTCCATAAATATTTTTGAGCTAATTAAAACAAAAACATTTTGGTCTCCCTGGGTTCCTCCAGTAATACCTTATTCGATTGCAGCATTTTTTAAAATCTTTGGAGTAGGGGACTTTGCGGTAATTGCTACCTCGTTTTTCTATTTTATTCTCACTTTAGTTTTTGTTTACTTCTTGGGAAAGAGAATTTTCAACTCAAAATTAGTTGGGATTCTTTCTACTCTTACTATTGGATTTAGTTATGATCTGATCCACTATGCAACAAATGGTGCTTCAGAATCCCCTTTCATTTTTGAAATAGTGGCAGCTTCTTATTTTGCATCTATTAAAAAAAAGTGGGCGAGCGCAGTAACTATTTTATTATTGATTTTGATGTACTTCACCCGTCCCCAAGCGTTTATCTATATCACAGGGATCGTGCTTTACTGGCTTTTAATTAACTTTAAGTTCAAAAAAGCATTGATTTTTTTTGGAATCATCTCAGTTGTTGGTTTTTTGGTTGATTATTTTGTACTAATGTCACTTTCCGGAAAATATTTTTTGTATTCGATAATAGGCCGCGGAGTTGGCTCCTCCTTTAGCCAAACTTCAGTTGCCTCTGACGTTTTGCGCGGGGCCACCATTGTTGTTGAAGGAGGAATCTCACAAACCCTCAAAAACATTCTCTACAATCTTTACAACTTTTATAAACTTCTGCCACAAATAATATCATCATACCTTTTTGGAATTTTTGTAACTGGTTTATTCCTTAAATCAAAAAACAAGACAGAAAGCTCATTTAAAATTGTCTCGACATTCATTGTGGCTTTTACTTTTTTAGTCACCGCCGCTAGTATTCCTTTTTTTAGGTATTTACACCCGGTTATTCCACTTGTGTACATTATTGCGACAGGGACACTCGTGGAAATAATTTCTAAATTCGAAATCCTAAATGCGAGACAGATTCCAAACCCCAAATCACAAATTCAAAATAAAAGATTCACAATTATTGCTTCCACATTCTTGATTCTTCTGTTTGGTGTTGGACAGACACTTGGAGTTTTAATTCTGGATTCAAGGTTTGAGGCAAAGACTCACAATGTTAGCAAACCTCCTGTGTACATCACACTTTCAAAGATTTTGAATGAAAATACAGATAATAATCAGGTTGTTGTTACGAATCTTGATACCTGGGGGAGCTGGTACGGTGAGAGGAGAACCGCTTGGTTCCCTCTGGAACCAAAACAAATTATTGATCCGACGACGGGTAAAATTCCCTTTGATGCAATTTATCTGACAAACTACCTGATTGATGACGCAAATTATTATATGGGAAATGATTGGAGAATGATCTTTAATAATCCAAACGATCCAAAGAAATGGACGTGCAGCAGCTGTGACGAGATTGCTAAGGAATTTACCTTGAAAGGTGTATATAAAGTCCCCGCAAGTGACAATTATGAGCGTCTGGACTCTTCGGCTATTCTTCTAATCAAAAAGTAGGGTAAAATCCATGCTTTTGTCGGCAACAGCCAAGGACAGATCTTATGAGAAAAAATAATGCAAAATTAGTTATATACCAAACAAAATCAGGGTCGCTTGAATTTAAAGGTGATTTTGAGAAAGATACTATTTGGGCTACACAGTCTCAAATAGTGGAACTTTTTTCTGTTGATCAGTCTGTAGTGTCCAGACATATCCGCAATATCTTTGATGAGGGTGAGGTTTCCTCTAAAAGCAATATGCAGAAAATGCATATTGCAAATTCTGATAAGCCGGTAGTTTTTTATTCACTTGATGTTGTATTGGCGGTTGGTTATAGAACTAATTCGAAAATTGCTATAGATTTCAGAAAATGGGCGACAAAAGTCCTAAGGCAGCATATTTTGGAAGGTTACACTATAAATCGGAGACTTATCTCAAGAAATTACCAGTCATATTTGAAGGCTGTCGAGAATGTCAAAAAATACCTCCCTGTAAGTGACAAACTAAAAACATCAGATGTTTTAGATTTGGTTAAAATGTTTGCTTCAACTTGGTTGTCCCTGGATTCGTATGACAAGGACGGATTACCCAAGAAGGGAAGTACTAAAAGACAAATAACAGTTACATCAAATGATTTGTCGGAAGCTTTATCGAATCTCAAGGAAAGCCTGATAAAACAAGGTATAGCCACAGATCTTTTTGGTCAAGGAAGACAGAAAAACGATGTTGATTCAATCATCAAAAATGTTTTTCAATCCTATGCCGGCAAAGATTTATATCCGACCTTGGAGGAGAAAGCAGCAAATTTACTTTATTTCATTGCAAAAGGTCACCCCTTTTTGGATGGAAACAAAAGAAGCGCTGCATTCGCATTTGTCTGGTTTTTGAGGAAAGCCAATATTTTAAATATTTCTGAGATTACCCCGGAGGCATTAACTGCTTTGACTCTTCTTGTTGCAGAAAGTAACCCCAAGGATAAAGGAAAAATAATTGGATTGATTCTGATGTTAATAAAATAATAATGAAAAAAATATTTGATTGGGGAAGACAAATGCTTTTTTCTGCCACCGCCAAAGACACGTTTGTGCTTTTTGTCGGAAATTTAGGAGCTGCCTTTTGGGGTTTTCTTTTCATATTATTTGTTGCCCGCTCCTTGAGTGTTTATGATTTTGGTATTTTTTCTGCCGCACTCAATCTGGTTGTGATTCTTGCGTCCCTTGCTGATATAGGAATTTCGACAGGTTCTGTTAATTTTGTATCCGTCCACTCAGCAAAAGGTGAGCATGAAAAGGCCAATGAATATGTAAAAGCTTCATTTCTAATCAGACTTTTTATAGTTTTGGGAATTTCGGTGATAATCGTCGTATTTGCGCCTTTTGTTTCAAAGACTTTTCTGGCAACTCAGGACCCCAAAATCGCCATTTGGGCAGCCGTTATCCCAATTTTTCTTTTTCCGGATTTGTTTTTCCCATACATCCTGCAGGCAAAGAAAAAATTTCTTCACTCAACAATTATTGATAATGCCTTTTATATTGCAAGGCTTTTATTTGCCCTGGCTTTTTACACAATTGGAGGCTTGACTATGTCCAAAGCTTTTTGGGCGTTTGGAGTAGGGTTCGCGGCGTCGCTTGTGTTTATTTTTATCTATTTGAAACCTGATTTTTTTAGGTCCCACCCAGGAAAAGAGGAATATAAAAAATTACTTAAATATTCCGGATGGATTGGGGTCAACAGAATTATTTCTTCAGTTTCAGGGAGACTCGATGTTCAAATGCTGGCGACAATGGCAGGAGCTCTTGCAACAGGTCTTTATTCAATTCCCTCAAGACTTGCATCTTTTATTATAGTTTTATCCGGAAGTTTTTCCGCAGTACTTGCTCCAAGACTTGCCGGATTTGGTAACAAAGAAAACGAGAAGAAATATATCCTTAAATCTCTTATCGCCCTTTTGCCGATTACGGCAGGAATAGTACTTTGGATAATAATTGCCAAACCTTTTATACTGTTCCTGTTTTTCAGGCTTTGGCTCTCGCACAAATTCCATTTTTATTTACAGTTCCTTCCGTATCGGCCATTATTTACGCCATGAAGAAAACCGTATTTATTGGAACTTTTTCATTTTTCCAGATAGCAGCCATTTTTCTTTTAAACTTTTTCCTGATTCCTAAATTCGGGGTTTTTGGGCCAACTATTACCCTAGGAGTTACAAACATAATCCTAGCGGTCTATACGTGGGTGATAGTTATTAAATACTATTGGAAAGATAAATCCTAAATAAAGTATGCTCTGTACCAAAGCTCCAATGACATGAGTGTCCAAAGGCGCGGACCAAAATCCTGAGTTTTGTTGTTATCCTCAATCATTGATTTAACATAGTTAACATCAAATACGTCTTTTACAAATGATTTTTTATTGAGCAAAACACTTTTCGCGTAAGAGTTAAGTTCACCCGAGAACCATTTGTTTAAAGGGATGGTAAAGCCCATTTTTGGTCTATAAAGATTTTCTTTTGGCACAATCTTTTCAAAAGCTTTTTTCAAAATATATTTAGATTCTCCACTTTTCATTTTAAGATTGAATGGAATTTTGCAGGCCAGCTCAACCATCTTTTGATCCAGGAGGGGAGACCTGGCTTCAAGTGAAACAGCCATGGAAGCAATATCCACTTTTGTTAAGAGTTGATCGGGAAGAAAATATTGAAGATCAAATTTTAGCCCGGCATCTTTTAAATCCTTGCCGTTAAAATTTCTAAAACAATCATTTACTGTTTGATAAGGATTGCTTCTTTTTGCCAGTGAAAGAATATTCCCCCTTGAATGGTTTATCAGTTCATCCGGGTTAAAAATTTGATTGTATGATGCAAATCTGCTGTAAAGGGGAAGTTTCGCTTTCTCAAAAAAATTATTAGCTTTTGGGAATGATTTTAAGAGCTTTGCGGCAAGAGGTCTCATATCCTGAATCCAATAGTCATAATCTACATCCCGTTTTAGTCTCATGTATCTGTTTGGGTATCCGCCAAAATTTTCATCCCCTCCGTCACCGTTTAGGGCCACGGTTACATATTTTTTTGTCATTTTGGAAACCATATAAGTAACAATATTACTTGCGTCTGCGAATGGTTCCTCATACTGCCTTGCCAGGCCGGGTAAGGTTTCAACAGATTGCGGCTTTGCAATTAAGACGTGGTGATCTGTCTTGTAGCGTTTAGCAATATTTTTAGCGTATCGGCTTTCATCTAATTTTTTATCCGCAAAAGCTATGGTAAAAGTTTTTACAGGCTTTGGAGATAGGGCTGCCATAGCAGCTACCACGCCGCTACTGTCAACCCCTCCGGAAAGGAAGGCTCCAATAGGTACGTCCGAAATCATGCGAAGGCGGGTTGATTGCTCCAAGGTGTCGAGTATTCTTTTGCACCATTCGCGCTCACTTAAATGTAGTTTATTTCTATACCTTGGCTGCCAATATCGGATCTTTTGAACAGTTTTCCTGGCCAAGTTAATTAATAGATAAGTTCCTGGTTCCAGTTTCTTAATACTCTCAAAGCCTGTCATTGGAGCAGGACAGTATCCGTAAGTCAAATAAAGTTGTAAGGCTTTGTAGTCTGGAGATTTTGTAAATCCTGTTTGGGTGAGAATGGCTTTCAGCTCAGAAGCAAAAATTATTTGTGAGCCATCCAGAAAGTATTTAAGCGGTTTTTTGCCGATTCTATCGCGGGCCAGAAATAAAGTTTCGTTAACATTGTCATATATTGCAAAAGCAAACATTCCTCTTAAATGTTTGAGGCAGGAGACTCCATATTTTGAGTAAAGAGCCAAAACAACTTCCGTATCCGTTTCCGAACTAAATTTATATCCTTCCTTTACTAGTTTTTCTTTTTCTTCTTTGAAGTTGTAGATTTCTCCGTTAAAAGTTATTACATATCTGTCTCCGTATTTCATCGGTTGATGTCCCCGGGTGGATAAATCTATTATTGCCAGGCGCCTGCTGGCAAAACCCACTCTTTTATTTTTTGAAACGAAGAACCCTTCATCATCCGGACCCCTGTGGGTAATGGAGGTAGACATCATTTTCAGTTCACCCAGATGAACTTCGTGGTTTTTATTAAAGTATGCCTTACCGGCAATTCCGCACATCTCCCAGCAATTGTACAGCAGAAATTTAGGTTTAAAAAGGTTACAATTGAGGTATGCAGGTTTGGGCCCATACACTTGTAAAGAACGAAGAAAAATGGCTTTGGTATTCTGTCACCTCAGTAATTGATCACGTAGATAAACTTCTCTTGTGGGACACAGGAAGCACAGATAAAAGTATTGAGATAGAGAAAGAGTTAGAGAAAAAATACCCGGGAAAAATCGAACTTAAGCAAAGAAAAATTACTTCCCCCTCCGACTTTACAAAAACGCGTCAGGAAATGCTTGATGTGACATCCTCCGATTGGTTCATAGTTCTTGATGCAGATGAGATTTGGGACAATTAACAATAGAGGACAAAACATTGAATCGGTTGTTGTACCGACAATTAATTTAGTAGGGGATATCTTTCATCGACAAGCCGAGTCTGCCGGAAGATATAAGTTTGGCAGTAGAGTGGGGCATTATAATTTGAGAGCCGTAAAGCGGAATATCCCGGGACTTCATTCGGAGGGTGTTCATGGGGTTTGGGGTTGGGTAGATGATGAAAATAAAATGATCCAAGACAGAGACTCGGAAAAAGTAAAATTTGTCGATGCTCCTTATTTGCACGCCTCATTTTTACCAAGAGGTGGAACAAAAGGAAAGGATTTGGAAGTTGTCAAAAGATCAAAAAAACTAAAGCATGAGTTGGGAGAAAATCTTTCAAAAGATTTTTATTACCCCGAAGTTTTTTTCAAGGAGAAACCCAATTTTATTCCAAGTCCGTGGAGTACAATGTCAGCATCTTTTAAATTTAGAGCTTTTTTTGAAACACCTCTTCGGAAAATGAAAAGGGTAATTTGGTGGGGTAGAGCCGGATACTAATAATAAATTATGAAGAAAAAAGATTATATATTGGTGACTGGAATTTTAGCGGTTCATTTATTGCTTTTGATTGTTTTAAAGTTTACTGCCTGGCCGGAAATGAGCCTTTGGCCATACCTTATTGCCAAAGGATGGTTGCCCTACAGGGATATCGCCATTGCCCATACTCCCCTCATGCTTTTTGACCTGGGTCTTTTCTACAAGATTTTCGGTACAGGAATACTTCAGCTGAAAATATTTACTTGGCTCCTGATTCTGATTTTTGACGGACTCGTCTTTTTTGTTGCCAGAAAACTTTGGAATACAAAAGCCGCATTTATTGCGCTTGGTGCCTTTGCCTTCTGGAACCTTTTTTACGATGGTAACGGGCTTTGGTTTGATCTTTATATGGGTCTAATGGTCTTTTGTTCTTTCTACTTTGCAAGACAGAAAAAGTGGCTTTGGACGGGAGTTTTCTGGGCATTGGCTTTTGTTTCCAAACAAACAGCTGTTTGGTTTTTGATTCCAATCTTGTTGGAATTAGAACAAAGTACAAAGTACAGAGTACAGAATTTTAAAAAACTAATTACAGGGACTCTGTCGGTTTTTGTTCCGTTCTTTTTGATAATGTGGGCGGTTGGGGTTTTGCCGGACTTCTGGAACTGGGCTGTAAAGTTTGGAATTTTCATTCTTCCCAAAGCTCAGGGGCAAGTTCAGCTTCCGGATTTTAAAAATCTGGCTGTGGCAACATTCCCGTTTCTGATTTTTATTCCGCTTATTCTAAAATCCGGCCGCAAAAATCTTAATATATTAGTTTGGGCAGTTGCCGGAAGCCTCGGGGCGTTTCCCAGGTTTGAATTTTTCCATTTTCAGTCGGCAGTTCCCTTTTTGGCGATTGCAACAGGATTGGTGTTTGAAAGAGTCAAAAAGGAAAAAAAGTTATTCAAACCACTTGTTCCGGTTTACATTACCGTTTCAATAATTCTTTTCGCGGGCTTTTTCATGAGAAATTTTAAGGAAGGCACCAGATTTTATGAAGCTAATGTTGTCAATGTTATAACGTTTGTAAATTACAACACAAAGCCTGGGGACAAAATATTTGTTCTGAACTGGTGGGACAACATATATGCACTAACAGATACGTTGCCAGCTACCGATCCCTGGGTTCCGCAGCTTTCCTGGTATATAGAGATTCCCGGGGTACAGGAAAAAATGGTGGAGGATCTGAAAGCAAATCCGCCGAAAATGATAATTTACAATTCCTATACAATGTCCGGACTTTCATCATATATTCCCCAAAAGGTTTACAATTTTGTCACGGAAAATTATAAAATCACTCAGAGGGTTGATAACCTGGAGGTATTAACTAAAAAATAAGGTGAAAATCGCGTTTTTAAATAAATATCAAGAAAAAGTTCGGCGTGGAGCGGAGACTTTTGTCTTCGAGCTTTCGAATCGCCTGTCCGAGCACCACAAAGTTGACGTCATCGCAGATATTAACTATTTGAATCTTCTGAAAGGCAAATACGATGTAATTATTCCGACAAACGGAAGATTCCAGGTTGTTCTGGTTAGGATTATTTCCCTACTGACTGGAGCCAAAATGATAGTTTCGGGCCAATCCGGAATGGGTTGGGATGATAAAGTGAATTTGTATTCATGCCCCAATGCTTTTGTCGCACTTTCCAAGAAAGCTCTAGCTTGGGCAAAGGAGGTCAACCCCCGCGTTAAATCTTTGTATATTCCAAACGGAGTGGACCTAACTAAATTTAATCCAAAA
>Ga0075802_110_pt1 | contig 32301 bp, 38 predicted proteins | sample RifGroC2_FD_68453 | JGI IMG/M metagenome (GOLD analysis project Ga0075802, IMG submission 68453) | Microgenomates (Woesebacteria) bacterium GW2011_GWC2_40_30
ATTTTATTGCGGTGCTGCAGCTGAGGATGTTCAGGTGGCTCCAATTAGGAGTGCCAGGGTTTATTTTATAAATATGGCTGCAGGTTATGGAAAAGATCCGATTTTCCTGCATCAGGGAGGGGCAAATAATATATGCAGTACTTGTCCGGGTGGTGTTAAGCCAAGCTCCCAAATTGACCCTACGGTTAACACTGTGACACTACTTGAGAAATTAGGTTGGGGTGGGGGTTCAGACGGCAACAACTTTGATGGTGGTTATAATATTGGCTACCCCATTGTTATTCGCAATCAATATCGTCTGGATAGCAACAATGCCTCCGCTTGGGAACATGCGGTCGTTGCCGACCTGGATGAGGTTTGGAAAGAGGCCGGCAAAAGAGGCTATAACTACGAAGACAGCAATGGCACTGCCTGGACAGAAGGTTTCAGAAAATGGCTTTTTCAAGATGGAAAAGCGGCAACTTCACCGATGGCTTTCGATATTAAATTTAATTTTTGGGAGAGTATGCCGGGTTATGATGTTGAGTGGAAGTATGATTCTACTACAAATTCTTACTTAAGATTTAATGGTGGAAGCGCTCACCTTGAATGGGAGTTTGATAAACCCCAGCTTTCCGCGAAAAATGTTGTGATAATGTTTGTAGCCGAGAAGGGCCCCGTAGACACGGAACGCCACATGTTCTATCAGGTTATTGGAACGGGTAAGGCCTTGATTTTCCAGAATGGCGAGGTGATTCAGGGAACATGGAAAAAGGCATCTGCGCTTGACAGGGAGGTTTTTTATGATACAAATGGAAAAGAGATAAAGATGGTTAGAGGACAGACCTGGGTAGAGTTAGTTCCCGCCAAAAATGCGGTAACTTATTAAATTTTAACTGCTCCAAAAAATAGATGGCAAATTTAGCAGACATTATTACTTCAAAGGTAAGAATAAAAATTTTAGAGCTGTTTTTTTCCAATCTTAAAGAGGTTTATCATGTGAGAGGGATTGTCAGGGAAACAGAAGAGGAAATTAATGCTGTGAGACGCGAGCTGACTAAACTTGAAAAAGACCGCGGCAATAGAATTTATTATTCAATTAGGCCCGAATACCCGCTTTTCGGCGATTTAACCTCGGTGGTTGCAAAAACCACAGGTTTGGGCAAAATAATAATTGAGAATAAAAATAAAATTGGAAGAGTTTCTTTTGTGATGTTCTCCGGAAAATTTGTCAGACACAAAGAACACAAAAGAGATGATGATGTCGACATTTTGGTTGTTGGGGAAGTTGTTTTGCCGGAGTTGGCTTCAATAATTAGGGCCGAAGAAACCGGCAGGGGTAAGGAAATTAACTATACAGCGATGAGTAGAGATGAATTTGATTTTAGAAAAAAGAGACGTGACCCGTTTCTTCTGGGGATTCTGTCCGGTAGTCGGGTAATGATAATAGGCGATGAGGAAGACCTCGTAGGTTAATTTTATGTTTTGAAGACCATATGTTGGGAACTCCCCTTAAAAAATTTATATTTATTGTAGTTTTGGCTTTGGCAGCAACTTTTATAAGTTTACCCCAAAGTTTTTCTGTTTTTGGTAAAAAAATAACTCGCCCAAATATAAATATAAATATCGGTAAGTTTTCGCTTCAGAGTGATCTCAAGGTTCATCTGGGTTTGGATTTGGCGGGCGGAAGTCAGCTTGTTTTTGAAGCAGATATGAATAAAGTCCCTGCCGATAAAAAATCCGATGCCCTGACCGGAGTAAGAAATATTATAGAAAACAGAGTAAATATGTTTGGGATTTCAGAATCCACCGTCCGGACATCGAATTTTGAAGGTAAAGATAGAATAATAGTCGAGCTTCCCGGGATTAGCGATACTCAAACCGCAATCAACCTTATTGGCAAGACTGCACAGCTATCCTTTGCGGAAGTTGTAGAGTCGACTACCGTCGGGAGCGCCACCCCGTCAGCAACCCTCGTTCCAACAGACCTAACCGGGGCCGACCTTAAAAATGCCCAGGTTGTTTTTGACGGAAGTACCGGAGTGCCCGCAATTTCGATTCAGTTTAGCGAAGAGGGTGGTAAAAAATTTGCTGAAATCACGGGAAGAAATATAGGGAAGGAGTTGCCGATAATACTGGATAATCAAATCGTTTCGGCACCTACTGTTCAGGAACAGATAACCGGCGGAAATGCACAAATATCCGGAAGTTTTACGGTTGATGAGGCAAAAGGGCTGGCAATCCAGCTTAATGCCGGAGCACTTCCCGTTCCTATACAGTTGATTGAGGAAAGAACAATAGAGGCCACGCTTGGGGCTCTGTCGGTAAGGCAAAGTGTCGTAGCGGGTGCAGTCGGACTTTTAATGGTTGGTCTTTTCATGGTTCTGTCGTACGGAAAACTTGGTTTAGTTGCGGATGTCGGGCTTTTTATATTTTCCGTAATTTCACTGGCGCTTTATAAACTGATTCCTATCACATTGACACTTCCCGGAATTGCCGGATTTATGTTGTCAATTGGAATGGCGGTTGATAGCAACATTTTAATATTTGAACGATTTAAAGAAGAAAAGCTAAAACGAAATATTTCGGATGCACTGGAAGTTTCATTCGGAAGGGCATGGGACTCTATAAGAGACGCCAACGTTGCAACAATAATTACATCTTTGGTATTAATGAATCCACTGGATTGGTCATTTCTTCAGTCGTCCGGTCCCGTCAGAGGGTTTGCCATCACACTACTCATGGGTATAATCATAAGCTTATTTACCGGAATTTATGTGAGTCGAAATTTATTAAGACTTTTTGTAAAGGAGAAAAAGAAATGAACTGGATGAAATACCGCTGGCTTTATTTACTTCTGTCCGGAAGTTTAATTATTTTCGGAATATTCTCAATGGTTAATTGGGGATTTAATATTGGGGTCGATTTTACCGGCGGGAGTCGTTTGGAATACAGACTTCCTGACGGAAGTGTAAAAACTTTCAAAGGCGCTTCTGTCGATCAGGTTCAAAAGGAAGGAATAAAAGCAAATCTGGAAAAAGAGGTTGGGGGAACGGTAACCGAGATAAAATTTGAAAATGTGGGTCCTGCAGTTGGTCCGGAAACGATCAAGAAAACAATCTATGCTCTCCTGATTTCGGCTATCGCAATACTTTTATGGATTGCCCATCAGTTCAAAAGTATTAAATTTGGCGTCTCGGCAACGCTTGCCACTATACATGACATATTGGTTGTAATTGGAAGTTTTTCAATTCTTGGGCACTTTTTTGGTGCCGAACTGGATTTTCTTTTTGTGACGGCCGTTCTTACTATTCTTTCATTTTCGGTTCATGACACCATTGTTGTATTTGACAGAATCCGCGAAATGCGGAAGGGCCGGATGGGTGACCCCTCCGAATTTGCAGACAGGGCAATTAGTGAAACAATGGTCAGGTCTATCAATAACTCATTCACAATTATATTCATGCTTTTGGCGTTGATACTTCTGGGTGGAGATACAATTAAATGGTTTGCGGTGGCGCTTCTTGTAGGTACGGTTTCCGGAACTTACTCCTCACCATTTGTAGCGGTTTCAATTCTCGTGACATGGGACGAACTCTCCAGAAGAATTAAATCCGGGAAAAACACTAAATAATTTTTCTAAGACTTTTTAATTCTTTGATCAGCGTTTCTTTATTATTTTCAACTTTCTTTTCTACGACTTTATCAAATAGCTCACCTAATATTTTTCCCACTTCCGGTCCGGGTTTAATATTCAACTTTTTCATGATGTCATTTCCGTCGATTTTTAAATCACTAATGGAGAAAGGTTGTTTTCGTACTTCAATTATTCTTTTCTTGAATTCTTCAAGCCTCCAGGAAGTTTCTCTGGCGCCACCACCGAGTCTATCTCCAACGCGAAGCGCCAGCATGTCCTCAACATTTTCTGGGCCTACATTCCGTAAAAATCTTCGTAGGGCTGAGTCGGTTTGTCTTTCGTCGACTGAAAATTGATGCCAGCGGATAAGTCTTATAAATTTATCCTTTTCTTTGTTGGAAAATTTAAGCCTGTCTGCGATGTTTTCGGCTATTTTTGTAGAAACCATTTCATGGTTGTAGAAAGTTATCACTCCTGTACCCAATTTTCTGTAGGTCTGGGGCTTTCCTATGTCGTGGATTAAGGTTGCAAACCGGGTTACAGGGTCTTTTGATTTACAATTTTTTAAGGACATTAAAAGATGATTGCCAACATCATAAATGTGATGTCTTCCCGGCGACTTTTGCTCGACTCCGAAACATTTTTCCATTTCCGGTAAAATTTCCTGCATAAGCCCGCAATTTTTAAAGATGATAATTCCGTCGTACGGATTCGGGGAGGATATAAGTTTGAAAAACTCTTCTTTTACCCTTTCTTTGGCGATTTTATTTATTAATGGTGCGTTTTTTTTGATTGCCTCAAAAGTTTTTTCCTCGATTGTAAATCCGAGCTCCGCCGCGATTCTTACCGCCCTCATCATTCTTAAGGCATCCTCAGAAAATCGGGCGTCGGGATCGCCCACCGCACAGATCAGTTTATTTTTTATGTCTCCCTGACCTTTATACAGATCGACCACTTCAAGATTCTTATTAAGAGCAAGTGAATTAATCGTAAAATCGCGTCGGGACAAATCTTCTTCGAGCGTTTTTCCCCAGGTGATTTTGTCGGGATGTCTTGCGTCGGAATAACCTTCTTCAGTTCTGAAAGTTGTGATTTCATGGGGCTTTTCGGGATCATCGGGATTATCGGTAAAAACCGTGCCGAACTGATTATTGTAAAGTCCGCCGGGAATTACCTTTAAAATCTCTTCGGGGGTGGCATTTGTAGTAAAATCCCAATCGTTAACAAACCTGCCCATTAGAGTATCCCGTACGGCTCCGCCGACGATGTAAATTTCATATCCTGCCTGGGTAAACTTTTCCAGAATTTCCTCTACAGATTTTGGTAATTTAATATTGGTCATTACTTGATTATAACAGCTATGGTTTCTTCTGCCGATGAAGTATCATATACTTCTGGTATGAAATGGGAAATATTAAGAAAAGAAAAAGCAGAAAACAGCAGGCAGATAATTAAAACACTTCTAAAAAATCGAGGGATTAAAACAGAAAGAGAGGAAAAAGAATTTTTTCACCCCACGGATCCCAGAAAAATAAAATTGAAAGCATTTGAAATTAGTGATGAGTCCGTAAAAAAAGCTATTGCTAGAATCAAAAGAGCCAAAAAGAATAAAGAATTTGTGGTTGTTTATGGAGACTATGACGCCGATGGGATTACGGCAACAGCCATAATGTGGGAGGCTTTGCATTCTTTTGGGTTAGATGTTTTACCGCACATACCCGATAGATTTGAAGAAGGGTATGGCATTAATGCCGAAAGTGTTAACAATTTAAAATTAAAAATTAAAAATTTAAAATTAATTATTACAGTAGATAACGGCATTGTCGCATATGAAGGTATAAGAAAAGCTAAAGAATTGGGAATAGACGTGATTATTGTTGATCACCATCAAAAAGGGGAAGAGAAAAATCATGCGTTCTCTATTATTCATTCTACATTGGTTTGTGGCTCCGCACTTGCTTGGTTTTTTGCGAAGGAACTATCCATGGTTCAGGATTTACCAACCACTGGTTTGGAACTTGCTGCCATTGGAACAATTGCCGACCAGATGCCTCTTATAGGGCCCAACAGGTCGGTTGTTAAACATGGGCTTGAAGAATTAAATCGCACGAAAAGACCCGGACTGATGGCTCTTTTTAAGGAAGCGAGGATAGAAAATGTCGGTGTTTACGAGGTTGGCTATATAATCGCTCCGAGAATAAATGCAATGGGACGCCTTAAACAGGGAATCGAATCATTACGTCTGCTTTGCACAAAAAATAAATTAAAAGCTTTTGAGATTGCAAAAAATATTGGAGGTACCAATTCCGAACGGCAGAAAATGGTTGAAGAAGTACTCATACTTGCCCGCAAAAGTGTAACCAGTCAAAAAATTATTGTTATAGCGGGAGAAAAATATCATGAAGGGGTAATCGGTTTGGCAGCGGGACGTCTGGTTGAAGAATTTTACCGTCCCGCAATTGTTTTTTCCACAAAGGGGAAAGTTTCAAAAGCTTCTGCTCGGTCAATCTCCGGATTTAATATTATTGAAGCGATCAGGGCTGTAAGTCTTCATTTGGAAGGCGGTGGGCATCCAATGGCTGCTGGATTTTCAATTGAAACCGGTAAAATTGGAAAGTTTGCAAAGGAAATAAACAAGTTTGCCGATAAACTACTGACGGATGAATTGCTGCAAAAAAAATTAAGAATTGACATGGAACTTAATTTCGGAGAAATTAATCCCGGACTTATTGAACAACTTAAACAATTTGAACCGACCGGGTTGGGGAACCCCGGCGCAACTTTTGTGACGCGCGGCGTCGAAATTATTAGTGTAAAATCGGTTGGTAGGGAGGCAAGACACCTTAAGCTGAAACTAAAGCAAGGTGAACACATTTTTGATTCAATATATTTTGGTGGGGGAGAAATTTACCCAGAACTGGCTCCTGGGTCAAAATTGGACTTGGTGTATTCGCCGGAGAAGAATGTTTGGATGGGAAACGAATCCATCCAGCTCAAGATCAGGGATATAGAAATAGTTTCCTAAAAAACCCGATTACCCGCTTCCGCTGCCGACAAGTCTGCGAGGCGGCCTGCCGTTTTCGTTTGGTATTTCCGGGAAACCGATTACAATTTCTTCATATGTTTTCGGTCCATAATCCGTGACGCTCAGGCTTATACCAACAGGATGACTTTCCTCCAGCCTTCCGCATGTAACCGCCGGTTTGCCACAATCACCGTCTTTAGGTAGTGGTGGAATATGAGAATCCGGGCGTTCTATCCTCCATTTGACGAAGCCGCATTCATTGTAGAGTGGACATTCCTTTGATGTAGACATATTAGTTTACTGGCAAAATGCCGACTGAGATGGTTATGTTATATTAATTTTATACCGGAATCAAGCGATTCTAGATTTCGTGCTCTTTGTGCATTAGAATATGACTATGGAAAGAAGCCTTATTGCCGATACTGTAGGCAAAGTTGGTCAAAAAGTCCGTCTTGAAGGCTGGGCAAATACCATTCGCGACCACGGAAAAATAACTTTTATCGATTTAAGAGACAGAAGCGGAATTATTCAGTGTGTCGGCGAGAGTCTCAAGCGTGTCTCTCCCGAATCGGTAATCGAGATAATGGGTACTATTTCGGAAAGGCCGGAAAAATTGATTAACCCCAAAATTGCCACAGGATCGGTCGAGATTCAGATTGAGTCACTCAAAGTGCTTAGTCCTGCCGCCGAACTCCCATTTGACATGGGCGGGGAGGATCTGAATGTAGATTTGCCGACCCTTTTGGACTACCGTGCGTTAACACTAAGGCATAAAAAACAGCAGGCTATTTTCAAAGTTCAGGCTGTGATAATAGATGCTTTCAGGCAGGCGCTTCTTAAAAAAGATTTTATTGAATTTCAGGCTCCTTCCATCATTTCCTCCGTTCCCGAGGGTGGGGCTGAAGTTTTCAAGGTTAAATATTTTGACCATGAAGCCTACCTTTCCCAAAGTCCTCAACTTTATAAATCACTTTTAGTCGGAATTTTTGAACGTGTTTTTAGCGTCAACCAAATATTTAGAGCCGAACCCTCCGTAACTACACGTCATTTAACAGAGGCAACAAGTCTGGATGCAGAATTTGGTTTTATAGATTCGTGGAAAGATGTGTTGGATATGGAAGAGTACGTCATCCGCTTTATTTTTTCCGAGGTGGAAAAGAAATGTTCGGACGAGCTTGCCTTATTTGATGCGACACTGCCGAAGATTTCGGACAAGATTCCTGTCCTGAAATTGAAGGAAGCTCAGAAAATTATTTATAAAAGAACAGGAAGAGATGTTCGAGCCGAAAAAGATCTGGCACCTGAAGACGAGCGCGAAATCTGTAAGTGGTCACTTGAGGAAAAGGGCAGCGATCTTGTCTATATTTCTCATTTTGTAACTAAGAAAAAGCCATTTTATGTTTCCCCGGATCCTGAGGATCCGAGTTACGCATTTTCAGTGGATCTTTTGGGTCGGGGTGTTGAGTGGTCAAGCGGAGGCCAAAGACTCAATGATTACAAGGTGATTCTTGAACATGTAAAAGAGTGGGGGTTGAAGGAGAAGGATATAGAGCTTTATTTACAGTCATTTAAATTTGGTGTCCCTCCTTTGGGTGGATTTGCCTTAGGGGCGGAGCGGGTAACAATGCATATATTGGGTCTTAAAAATGTTCGAGAAGCATCGCTTTTTCCCAGAGACATGGAAAGGGTGGATCTTCGATTTTCCAGATGAAGCTTCAAAAATGCAAATGAAATTTCATATAAATAAAAACTATTTTTTATATTTTGTTATGATAGTTTTTGTTTTTTTGGCCTCAAGTGCAATGAGTCTTTCAACAACCCTAAAGAATTTCCGGCAAATCCAATTTTGAGAAACGGATCTTCTTTTCCGGTTGTCTCTGCCCAAGGCGCAATGGTGGTTGATTTGGGAACCGGGATTAGTCTTTACGAAAAAAATCCTGATGCAAAACTTCTTCCGGCGTCGACAACGAAAATAATCACCGCCCTCGTCGCCCTTGACGTATATTCGCTTGACCAAATATTGACTGTACCAAAAGGCGCAGGTGTTGACGGACAAAAAATGGGACTTTATTCCGGGGAACAAATGAGAGTTAAAGATCTTCTTTACGGACTTTTGGTCTATTCCGCAAATGATGCCGCAATGACTTTGGCGGGTAGCTACCCTGGAGGGTATGATGCTTTTATAGATGCGATGAATATAAAAGCTCGCGATCTCTCTATGGAAAATTCAAAATTCACAAATCCTGTCGGGCTTGACGGTGATAGTCAAAGATCCACGGCGAAAGACATGGTAAGAGCCTCTGAAGTTGCAATGAGAAACCCCGAGTTTGCAAAAATTGTCGGCACAAAATCCATCACCCTGACCGACGCCACAGGTAAAATAAAATATAATTTGGGAAATGTTAACGAACTGTTGGGGGAAGTACCCGGAGTTTTGGGAGTTAAGACGGGTTGGACAGAAAATGCACGCGAGAATCTGATTACCTATGTTGAACGTGATAACCATAAAATTATGATTGCCATTCTTGGAAGTCAGGACAGGTTTGGTGAAACAAAGGAACTTATCGATTGGACATTTTCTAACTACGAATGGCAGAAAGTGAGAATTTCCATGCCAGTTGCGGACGGCAAGAGATGAAAATCACTGTTGCGCTTGATAGTAATCAGAAATGACTGCGGGAAGGTATGCTATAAATCCGTTATCTCCCTCAAAAACATAAATTGGCTGATAGTACTCAGTTATGGCATCAGGGTCAAAATATGCAAGAAATACACGCCTGATTTTGAGGGTTCCTTCATTTTCATTAAGACCAAGGTTGGCAATAAAAACCTTTCCAGCCTGCAGCTCGGTTAGTGCCTCGGTTGGGGTTTTGATCGGATAGGTCGAATATTGGGATTCATCAACTTCGTTATAGTGATATTCGGAGGCAATAATCTGTTGACCCTGATTCCTGGCACCGCTTATAATTGCCCAAACATTTGCCTGATTCGGATTCTCCGTCACACTTGGCAGATCGTCGTAATTTTTCCTGAATAAATTTATTTTTACGAAATTTGCCTCAGAAAGAGATAAAGCACTCACAAGTTGTCCGTTTGAGATTTTCAAAAAATCGTGGGTTACATTTGCTTCCGAAAGAAACGATCTGAAATCTGATGCTGCCACCTCTGCAACGGGTGGTTTTAGGTCAATAGGACTTTTATCACTAATAAGGTCGTAGCTGATCGAGAAAGTACCGGTAATAATATTCATCTGCAATGTCGATGGATAATTTGAATTTTTGAATTTGTAAACGGTATCCGAAACTTGCTGGACATCGGTGCCAAATCCCAGAGCGGCGGCTTTACTTTTGGCTGTGTCCAAAGAAAGCAAATTAGCGCTGGTTTTTGGCATAAAATATACTTTTGCTTGGGTCGGAATGTTTGTAGGAAGCCCGCCCTCGGCTGTTTCAATGGTATAGGTCAGTTTTGCGGTAACCCCATTTTCCGGAAAAGGAATTTTTGTCAGTTTGCCGTATCTGACAGTCGGGGCCGGGGGTGGAGCCGGAAAGACCTTTTTATAGATTTTTACCCCCAAATCAAGAAAAATTCTTCCTACAATAAGAAAAATAATAAGATAAATTCCATACCTGATTACCTTTCGGGAGGTAATGGCTATTTTAGTGAGTGAGGTCATACCGATTTAGTATATAGTTCCGGAGCTTCCTGTTCAATGCACTCTATGGGAAATCAATGTAGTATGTTGTAAAATCCATTTATGGGATCAAAAGTTCGTGCACGTTTTGCACCAAGTCCTACGGGATTTTTACATATAGGTAGTCTTAGAACTGCGCTTTACGCTTTCGCCCTGGCACGCCACGAAGGAGGCGATTTTATATTAAGAATTGAAGATACGGATCAAAAAAGAGAAGTGGCGGGTTCTACCCAGGCAATTCAAGACACCCTTAAAAAATTTAATTTACTGTGGGATGAAATTTACGTTCAGTCGGAGCGGCACAAAACCGGCATTTACGAAAAGGCCGCCAAGAAACTGGTTGAAGAGGGCCACGCGTTTTATTGCCAATGCAAGGCAAAAAATGCAAAGGAGGAAGGATTTTCCAATGTACTTCGCGACCCATGCCGCGATAAAAAATTAAGCTCGGGTGCAATAAAATTGAAAGTTCCTGAAAACAAAGTTTTAACCTACTATGACTTTGTACACAAAAAAGATATTTCCTGGAACACAGACACGGTTTATGATGCCACGCTTCTCAAATCGGATGGGTTTCCGACCTATCATTTAGCGGCAATGGTTGATGATCTTGATATGAAGATCTCTCACATTTTGAGAGGTCATGACTGGCTTCCGAGTACTCCGATTCATCTTTTGGTTTTCGAATATCTGGGTGGAAAAAGGCCGGAGATAGGACATTTAACAGATATTCTTTCTGCTACGACAGGGAAAAAGTTAAGCAAAAGAAGAGATTCGGTTTTTGCGGAGCAATTTTTACAGGAAGGTTATCTTCCGGAAGCACTTCTGAATTTTATTATGCTTCTCGGCTGGGCACCAAAAGACAACCGTGAACTTTTTACACTTTCTGAATTTGTTGAACATTTTGATATTCAGGGTTTTCAGGAAGCAAATCCGAGGTTTTTGCAGAATAAATTGGACTGGTTTAACGGAGAATATATCAGGAAACTTTCCGATGAAAGTTTAAATTCAAAATTTAAAATTCAAAATGAAAAATTTGCAGAGCTTACTGAAGAAAAACAACTTCAGATAACAAAATTGGTTAAGGATAGAATTGCAAAGATTTCCGATCTGGAAAATATTGCAGGCTTTTTTTGGAAACCGCATAAAGTCGACAAAGCCATTTTGGGAGGTAATTCTGATAGTCACTTAACTGATGCGCTTAATATAATTAGCAATATTGATAAATGGGAATTAGAGGAATTAAATGACAAGCTAATGGCCAAGATTAAAGAAAAGGGATATAAAATCGGAGATTTTTTCATGGATTTAAGAGTTGCACTTACCGGATCTAAATTTACTCCACCGATTAACGACTCAATTATTATTTTAGGCAAAGACAAAACAATTAATAGACTAAAGTCCGTTCTCTAATTTTTTTTGAATTATTAATTGTAAATTGTTCATTATTAATTAATTTATGGCTCATGACTCGCCCAACACAACTTACAAGATAAGCAAGGAAAAAGTCGATTCGGAATTTCTCAGGAACAAGCTAAAACTTAAAAGTTTACAGGCAAAAAGCAGTCTTTTTGAAAAATATCCTCATGTTCAAAAATTTCTATCGGAAAATGGAATTGATCTTGGAAAAATCCGTTCCCACTCCGCTAAGGCAATAACAACGGGTGCCTTGACCGGAACTTTGCTTTTTGCGACACCGGGCATATCAAAAGAACTGCCGGTGGTCTCCTCAATTGTGAAAAATATTTCGGATTTTGAATCTGAAAGTTCGGGGGTATTAAAACAGGAAAAACTCTTAACTTCTTTTCGGCAAATTTTACCCCAAAAAGCAGGCCCTTTATCAAGAACCCAGGAAAAAATGTTAGAGCAGGTTCTTAATCAGACTGTCGGGATAAATGCAAGAGCAACTTTGGAAGGGGAACACCTGAATACTACATTTGGTTATATAGGAGCTGAGCAACACCTGGCCAGATATCCTGGAGACAGTATGTCGGTGCACCCGAAGACTGATAAATATGATGAAGGCATGGCTCCCGGACGCGGAGCATGGGGGTATTTTACAAAATCAAAGGCGGATTTGACCAATGACGATATTGAAAGAGAGAAGTGGTATGTAGTAGTACAAACTCTATATCTTCCTGATTGGAAAAAAAGATTGGCATATGTCAGGGACTGGTATAAATACAGAAAAGTTTTGGTAGTTAATACTCAAAACGGTAATGCAGTGGTTGCGGATATAGCGGATTCGGGCCCTGCCGCCTGGACGGGAAAACAATTTGGTGGAAGTCCCGAAGTCATGAATTATCTGGGTGGGGCAAAATATAAAAAAGGATCAGTAATTGTCTTTTTTGTGGATGATCCCAAGAATGTTGTTCCTTTAGGACCTGTTGATTATAATCAAAATGATTTGCCTGGGGTTACAATGATACAAGGATAAGCGAAGCTTGAAATTTATGAAATTATAATATGACGAAACTTTTTTTTGATAATTTAGTAGCTTTTGAGGAGATTGAAGTATTTATAAAAGACTCAGCCTCATCGGAAGAAGAGAGGGAAGAACTTTGGGAGCTTGTTGATGAGGTGATTAACAACAAAGTTGTAGAAAAAATATTAGATAGGCTGCCCAGGAATAATCATGAAGAATTTTTAGAGATCTTCCACAAATGTCCGCACGATGAAGTGCATATTTTGGGTTATTTAAAAGAAAAAACAGGAAAAGGTGATATAGAAAAAGAATTACAGCAGGAACTGGAAAATATATCCTCCGATATTCTTCAGGAACTAATGCCCCAGGACGAGGTTACGGCAGAAATGAGGGTGTCGAAAAAATAATGGACAATCATTTTGGTGGGGTAATTTGGACAAACCATGCCATTGAGAGAATGCGTCAAAGAGGTATAAAACAAGGGGACGCTTGGGCAACCTGGAGGAGTCCTATGGAGTCGCGAAAAGGTTCTGCTCCGGGATCCTGGATATACTTCCGTACATATGCCGGCACAAGGATTGAGGTTGTTGCCAAGCAGAATGAGAAAAAGGAGTGGCTTATTCTATCGGTTTGGTCCCGCCCGGTAATTTCCTCCGGAAATAAAAACAACATGTCACTTTTGACCATTCTCATTCGGAAACTGTTTGGTTGAGGGCGAAAGAGTGAGCTCTGTTTATTTTTGCACATCCTTTATATCCGAAATAATTTCCGAAGCGTGAGTCAGGGGATTTACTTTTTCATAGAACTTTACCACCTCACTAGTTGGGTCTATTAGGTAAGTATTTCTGATGGTTCCTTCAAATTCTCTACCCATAAATTTTTTCCTGCCCCAAGATTTGTAGACTTTAATAACTTCTTTGGACTCATCGCTCAAAATTGGAAAATTCAAATTATGTTTTTCTGCAAATTTCTTGTGAGAGGCCACAGAATCTTTGGAGATTCCAAGGATCTGGACACCCATCTTTTGTAGTTCGTGAAACGAATCTCTAAAAGTGCAAGCTTCTTTTGTACAACCCGGTGTATCGTCCTTCGGATAGAAATACAGAACGACCCACTTTCCCCTGTGGTCGGAAAGGGAATGTTCTCTGCCGTTTTGGTCAAGAAGAGTGAAATCAGTTGCCTTCATGTTTTTAAGTTCAATCTTAGAGCACCTTCTTTTTCGAGTCCTGAAATTTTTCTTCTCAACCAGCTCGAAAGATTTTTAATCCGGGTTCTATTGCCTGCATCACCCTTGAGACTGATAGATTTTCCTATTGTTAATGCGTAAGGGCCGTTCAAATACCATTTTCCCAATTCATGTACCCCTTTAATAACTGACTTGATAGATTTTATGTTTTTGTTTTTGACACTTATTCCTATCGGTATGATGGGTTTTCCGGAGGCCATAGCCAGTCTAATTGCGCCGGTCCTTGGTTTTCCGATTTTATGAATAAATTTACTCAAATCTCCCTCTATGAAAACGATAACGGTAATACCTCTTTTCAGAAGTGTAAGAGCTCTCTCAAAAGCTTCTCTTCCCATGCCTGTTCTGACGGGAATGTGTCCCGCCATTTGCAAATATTTTCCGAATACCGGAACATCAAAAAGAACATCTTTAATAAGAACTGCTGCTTGTCCGTTAGAAATTGAGGTTAAGATAAAAGGGTCGGTTGTGGTGGGATGGTTGGCAACGATAATTTTGGCTCCTGTTGGGATCAACGAGTGTGAATTAACACTCATTCTAAACATAAGCTTGGAATAAGCTTTCACAAGCTTTCCCCCTGCATAGTATAGTATTCTGCTAATTTGCAAAGCAGGTTCAGTATACATTATTTAACCTCTTCAGTTTGAAAATGCGTACTTTTTCAGAGAAAGAATTTGATAGAATGAAAAAAGAAATTTAATAAAATGAAAGAAATGGAACAAAAAGTCAAAGAAATTGAAGGCATATACCTTGAGTTTGATCTGCAGGGTTTGGCAAAAAAAATAGGCAGACCATTGGTGATTGCTAATTATATCTGTGATAAAAATGATGTAATTGCCAAAAAGAGTGAAAATGGAGAATTCCAGGTGGCTCCGGAACTCAAAAATGCTTCAGATTGGAGACTTTTTCAGGAACTTACGGCCCAGGCGGACGTAATAATTACAGGGGCGGGATATCTGAAAAGATATGCGTCCTTGGGTGAAAAAACACAGAATGTAATTGATCAATTTTCAGAAGGAGGACAGTTTGCTTCATTAGGCCAGTGGAGAGTCGGAAACGGTCTTAAAAGAAATCCTGACATTGTTGTTGTCAGTAGAAGTTTGGATTTTGAAATTCCATCAGCCGCCTTTGCGGATGACAGGAAAGTAATAATTTTTACAACTTTTGACGGTTCCGCCTCAGAAAAAGCAAAAGAATATAGGAAAAGCGGCGCGGCGGTAGTTCCTGCCGGCAAAGAGGGTGTAGACGGTAGAGTGGTGCTTAATTATTTAACCGATAATGGAAAATATAAAGTTATAAAAATGACGACAGGTCCAAGAGTTCTCCAGATACTTCTTAACGCAGACGTACTCGATGAGCTTTTTATTACAAGAGTGGATAAAGAGATAAAGGCGGATCCGTCCGATGTTCAAACAGTTTTACATGACAGAAAAGTTAAAGACCTACCGGGTTTTCGGTACGAACAGGTATTTCATCAGGATGGCGTTACGGCTTCTAATGGGGAGACTATCTCTCAGGGCTTCGGAGTTTACAAAAAGGACAACATTTCGAATTTTTAGATTAGGCGGTTATAATTGAAAAGTGAACACTGTCCAAACTATAGTTTCCAATTTTATAGCAGTACTGGCAATTATTATTGGCTTTTTTCGGCCCAATATAAGCGTTTCCGTTCAAACTGCCATCAGAAACTTATCAAATCCTCTTAGTGTTGAGTCTATGCGCCAAAGGGATTATCCCGGAAGCAATATTACCATTGAAGAGACCTTGTCTCCCGAAAAGACCTATAGCCGCTATATTGTTTCCTACAGATCTGATGGCTTGAAGCTTTATGCACTTCTTTTTGTGCCGAATGGAGTAAAACCCGCAGAAGGCTGGCCTGTAATTATCCTAAACCATGGCTACATAATTCCCGAAAGATACACTCCGGATGGAAACTATATTGCCTATGCTGACGCGTTTGCCAAAAATGGTTACATTGTCTTTAAACCAAACTATCGCGGTAACGGAAAAAGTGAAGGGGAGCCAACAAGTTCATATTTCTCACCCGACTATATAATTGACGACCTTAATGCTATCTCCTCAATCAGAAAATACACCCTTGCCGATCCAAACAAAATCGGTGTTTGGGGACATTCAATGGGCGGTTACATTACTTTAAAAGATCTGGTTATAAACAGGACAGATATTAAAGCGGCTTCAATTTGGGCTGGTGTTGTGGCACCATATAGCGATTTAATGTTTAACTGGCAAGATAAAGTTTCATATAAACCTGACGCTGAGGATCTCCGGCTTCGCAATCAAAACAGGGATTTTTTAATTAAAACTTTCAAAACCCCTGCCGAAAACCCTGCCTTTTGGAATTCAATTGATCCATTCACATATCTTTCTGATATTAAAACGCCTGTCCAGATTGAAGTCGGCCTTGCCGACTCACAGGTACCATCGGATTTTTCAAAAAATCTTTATAACAAACTGAAAGCTGTCGGAAAAAATGTTGAGTATTTCGAGTATCCGGGCAACAATCACGATATCAACCAAAGTTTTACCTTGGCTATGAAAAGGACAATTGACTTTTTTGACCTCTATCTGAAATAATTCCCCCAATGAAAGAACGTATTAAATCCCTGGATTCGCTAAGAACGATCGCAATCTTGGCGGTACTTCTTATCCACACAACAACACGCACACTGGAGGCGTCAAAGTTTAATATTATTGGGTTTTCCTGGACGCTTTTCTTAAATCAAATTGCCCGTTTTGCGGTTCCTCTTTTCTTTACCCTCTCGGGTTTTGTTTTGGAACTAAACTACAAAGAAGGGACCGATTATTGGTCGTTTATCAAAAAGCGTTTTTCAAAGATATTTATTCCTTACGCAGTCTGGAGCCTTATATATTATTTGTTTATCTACAGTAGTAATGACGATAATTTTCTTCGCGTTATTTTAACTGGTAACGCATCTTATCAATTATATTTTATTCCGACCCTTTGTATTTTTTACATGGTATTTCCACTTTTGCATAAATTGTATAAATATTTTACTAAACTACCGGTTTTGATATTTCTGGGAAGTTTGCAAATCTATCTTTTGTATCTTGATTATGGTGTGGCCGAATTCAAGTTTCCGGATCCATTGCACATTGCAATTTTGGCATACTTCTTTTTTATCATCGGTATTGTTTCTGCCAGAAACAAAGAAAAAATTAATATTTTTGTAAATAAATGGAAACATATATTACCTGTAATTACGGCACTTCTTGGTCTATTTGTTTTTTGGGAGGGGAGAACCCGGTTCCTGGCAACCGGAAACTATCTTTCCTACTACTCGCAGTGGCGTCCAAGTACTTTTCTGTACACAATCTCAATTGGTTTGACGCTTTATTATTTTTTTGAAAACACAAAAAACAGAAACTCAATTATCGAAAGATTTTCCAAGCATTCCTTTTTTGTATTTTTTGTTCATGTTGCCGTTTTGGAAGGTGTCTGGACGGCCTTTGCTAAATCTTTATTTAATTTACTGGGTTCTGACGTTGCCGGAAAGTTTCTTTTTGACCCGTTATTTTTCGGTGTAGTTACATCGCTATCGTTTGGTCTTTCTTATCTTGTTCACAAAATCCCCGGAGCTGAAAAAGTCATGGGTTGACTTAATTACAAAATGTTGGCCCGCGGATTTAATACTTGACAGTGAGGCATCGCAAAATAAATGACAAAAGAAGGTAAGACTATTTTGGCCATAATTGTAGGAACGATACTCCTGGTTGGAGGATTCGCGTTTTTAATGACCAGGGCTTCCAGTGGCAGTAACAGTAATGGAAAAGACAGTTATATAAACAATGTCGAAGCGGCGAATTTGGAGGCTAGCCCGTCAGGGAGGATTGATTTGGGTAAAGTGCCGTACAGAGGCGGAATAATTTCGAAAAGTTTTGATATAAAAAACACCTCAACCTCCGCCATAAAACTCAGAAAAATAACAACCTCCTGTATGTGTACGGTGGCAAAAGTAAAATTGGGCAATAAGGAAACAAAGTTTTATGGGATGGAGATGAATGGGGATCTTAATCCCTTGCTTGATTTCGATCTTCCCGCCGGAGAGACTGCTCAGGTTATCTTTGAATTTGATCCGGCAGCCCATGGCCCGCAAGGGATTGGCGCAGTTGACAGAGTCATAATGATTTTCTTTGATGTCGGTTACAAAATACTGGAGTTTGACGGGGAGGTAGTCAAATGAAACTGAAGATTCTCCTGGTTACTTTATTCTCCCTGTTTACGGTGAATTTCATCGCAACACCCTCGTCGGTTTCGGCTCATTGTCCGCTTTGTGTTGCCGGTGCGGCAGCGGGGGTGACATTAACCAGATGGGTCGGAATAGATGATTCTATTACCGGTGTGTGGATAGCCACACTTCTCGGCTCAAGTAGCTTTTGGTTATATTCCTGGTTGATCTCAAAAAAAATCAAGCAGGTTGAAAAATATAAAAAAATATTAAAGCCCGCCATATATATTCTTGTTTTTGCTTCAACCATATGGTCATTTTATAAATTCCAGCTTGTCATCCGAATGACTCAGATTTTTGGATTGGATAAGCTTACTTTTGGAATGCTTGCAGGAGCTATTTTATTCTACTTGGTTGATATTGGTGATAATTTTTTAATCAAAAGAGCCGGAAAAGTTTACTTTCCATATCAAAGGGTAGTTTTTAGTTTGGGAAGTATGGTAGTATTAAGCCTTGTGATTTATATTTTGATAAACTTTTTCATATGAAGAAAAATATTTTATTTATAGTTGTACTGGTGCTGCTGTTTTTGGCAGTGGGAATGGGAGGGCTTGTACTTGGAATGAGTTCTCCAAAATTTTTAACTGGGATAAAAGATTATCAGACAGCAAAGAAAAATGCCAAAGAAAGAACAGCGTTTCAGGCTCTCGCCGATGCGGTTACTCCAAAAGAAGGCTTTACGCTTCCAATTTCATGGGGAGACTTGGGTAAGGAGCTTGTTGAGGCCGGAGTAATAGACCAGGCAAAATTTGAAGAGGCCGTTCAGGCAACTCCCGAGCAGAAGAAAATTCTTGAGGGAGGTACAGACGCGCCTGTTACAATTAATTCGGAAAATTCGCAGTTTGTGGTCGATCTTCTTTGGGCAATAGGTTTGGCACAAAAATCAATTATTTATACGGACGGGCCTTTTGGAAATGAATATAAGGGCCAGGAAGGCAACTTCGCCTCTACAGGAGGCTGGACTTTAGCCAAGGGGGATGCGACAAAGTATTTAAATAAATTTAATCTGATAGCACTCACCCCCGATCAGCAAAAAAGAGTTGCGGACATAGCCCAGAATATTTATAGGCCTTGCTGTGATAATCCCACATGGTTCCCCGATTGTAATCATGGAATGGCTGCTCTCGGCGCAATTGAGATGATGGTTGCAAAAAATCTGTCCGACGATGAGATTTATCGCAACATACTTAAACTAAACTCTTTCTGGTTCCCGGATAATTATTTGACAGCGGCAATTTATTTTGATCGTCAGAATATTTCGTGGGACAAGGTTGATGCCAAAAAAGTTTTAGGGAAAGATTTCTCTTCAGCGACGGGTGCCCAAAGGCTTCAAAGCATAGTTGGGCCGCTGCCGGGACAGCCGACCGGAGGAAGTTGTGGAGCTTAAAATAAAGCTTAACGCTTGACATATACCCCCCCACGGGTATAGAGTATAACTCATGAAACATCTTCGAGACGAAAACAAGGCCTCTGCGGAAAAACGTATCAATATTATTAAAGGGCAGTTGGACGGCCTTAATAAAATGATCGATCAGGATCAATATTGTACGGACATCCTTGACCAAAGCCTGGCAATTCAAAATTCTCTTAAAAGTCTGGACGGCCTAATTTTGGAAAGACATCTTACGATTCATGTTTCGGAACAATTCAAAAGCAATAAGAAAAAGGCGGTAGACGAACTGCTGAAAGTATTTAAAAGAAGATAATGTCAAAATCTGTACAATCTTTATTATTGGATTTGGTCTGTGGAATGGAACTTCCAGAGAAAACAAAATACGAGGTGGAATACAAAGATAAAGCGTATTTTTTCTGCTCTGAAAGTTGCAAGGACCGTTTTGACATGAACCCCGAAAAATACATCAAATAACTGTCGTGGAATGCGTGTGTGGAAAGTGATAGGATTTAACTGGAGAGTTTTAGTCTTAGTAAAATAATTATGAAACACGAAATGAATAAATATATTTGCCCTATGCATCCGGATGTTGTGATGAACGAACCGGGAACTTGCCCCAAGTGCGGGATGGAATTGGTAGAGGTCAAAAGTAAAAAGAAAGAGGTAAAAAATGAACATGCCGGACATGATATGCACAAAATGAAACCGGTGACAGAGATGGCTTGGTGGGAAAAAACAAAGATGGGGATGACTATGGCCATGGGTATGGAACACGGAGGAATCGCGGGGCGGGAAATGGCGGCTCTCATGGAGGAGGATATTAGAAACAAGTTTTTCTTTGCATTGATTTTTGTACTGCCGATTGTTTATTTTTCCATCATTCGTCCAAATCCCTGGGTTGCTCTAATCTTAACAACACCGGTCTTTTTCTATTCAGGCTGGATTTTTCTTTATTCAACGGTAAAGGCTCTTCAGGCAAAGACCTTAAATATGGCCGTTCTTATCGCCGTCGGAATAACGGCGGCATATTCTTTCAGTGTTCTTCTGACTTTTATCGGAAGCAATGATTCTTATTACGAAGCGGCTGCCCTTCTTATTACATTTGTTCTTTTCGGACACTGGATGGAAATGAAATCCCGCCGTGGAACCACCGATGCCCTTCAGGCTTTATTTGATCTGGTTCCGCCTCAGGCCAGACGTCTTGTCGGAGGCAGGGAAGAGCTTGTCCCAACATCAGAAATTAAAGTCGGGGATATTTTAATCTTAAAGCCGGGAGAACGAGTCGTTGGTAACGGGGGAATCTTTGCCTGTCGTTAAAGGGATCGGCGATAAAGTAATTGGCGGTTCAATTAATACTTCGGGGTCGGTTAAGTTTAAAGCCACCAAGGTTGGCGGAGACACTGCGCTTGCACAGATTGTTAAACTTGTGGAAACCGCACAGAACTCAAAAGCGCCGGGACAAAAGATTGCCGATCGATTTGCGCAGTATTTAGTGATTGTTGCCGTTGGGGGAGGACTTTTAACGTTTGCAATTTGGTTCTTCATTTTGGGGCAGCCAATTCTTTTTGCCTTAACTTTCGCGATTTCTACAGTTGTAATTGCCTGTCCGGACGCTTTGGGACTTGCCACACCTACCGCGGTTGCGGTCGGTACAGGGCTTGGGGCCAAACATAATATTTTAATTAAGGATGCACCAACTCTTGAGCAGGTTTCTAAATTGCAATCGATTGTTTTGGACAAAACCGGCACTTTGACTGAGGGAAAACCTCAAATTACAGATATTGTCGCAGTCAAAGGATTTACTCAGGATCAAATAATCCGACTTAATGCCGGAGCCGAGGCAAAGTCCTCCCACCCTCTGAGCCTGGCCGTTTTGGAAGAAGCCAAACGAAGAAAAATATCCATCCCCGTTAAAATTGAGAAGTTTAAAAATCTTGCCGGCCACGGAGTTGAAGCAGTTGTCGACGGTAGAGAGATATTGGTCGGAACAGTAAAACTAATGAACGACCGTAAGCTCGATGTAAGCCCTCTGCAAAAAGACATCGACCGGCTTCTCTCGGAAGGGAAAACCATTATGATTTTGGCGGTTGATAATAGGATTGCAGGAATTGCCGCCGCCTCCGATCCGATTAAGAAAAATGCCAAGAAAGCTATTGCCCGCATGAAAGAACTGGGGTTGGAAATAGCTATGATTACTGGGGATAACAAAAGGACGGGAGAAATAATTGGCAAGCAGCTCGGTATCGATAGGATAAGGCCTTTTATGTCAAAAAACTGCAAAAAGAGGGTAAATTTACAGGTATGGTTGGAGACGGGGTTAATGATGCTCCAGCCCTTGCGCAGGCCGATATAGGAATCGCAATAGGAGCGGGAACCGATGTTGCGATTGAGACGGCAAAAGTTGTTTTAATGAAATCGGATCCCGCCGATATTTTGCGGGCGATCAAACTTTCAAAGGCCACTGTGAGAAAAATGAAGGAAAACCTGGTTTGGGCCAGTGTCTACAACTTACTCGCCATTCCGATTGCGGCGGGAGTTTTATATCCTAAATTCGGCATAACCCTCAGGCCTGAATTTTCAGCGCTTTTAATGAGCATTTCATCTATTATTGTTGCCGCTAACGCGGTACTTTTGAAGCGTGCAGAAAAGGATTTGATTGAGATATAAAAAATTATGGAAGAGAGTATAAGCATTAAACAGGTTTTAATTTCAGCCGGAATCGCGCTTGGATTTATCGCGGTATTGGTTGTGGCAATATTGGCACTGGATCTTCTTAAATCCGGCAACAGTAAAATTGCGGGCGCTTCGACAACGCCGGCTGAGGTGGATGATATGGCAGGTATGCATGCTCCGCCCCCACCCGCTGATAATACCAAATTTCAATCACTTCTGGGCTCTCCGGCTCCTCTCTTTAAACTTCAGTCATATGACGGACGCGAAGTTGATCTTGCAAGTTTTAAGGGAAAGAATGTGGTTTTGTTTTTCAGTGAGGGAGCCATGTGTGCTCCTTCCTGCTGGGATCAAATAAATGCTTTTACAAAAGATTCAGGATTTTCAAAGGAGAATACCGTTGTTTTGGTTGTCGTTGTAGATTCAAAAGCCGATTGGGATGGTGTAGTCAGGGAGGATCCAAAAATTGCCTCAGCCACGGTCTTACTTGATTCTGACAGAAAAGTTTCGGAAAGTTACGGGGTCTTGACAGTTGATTCCTCGATGCACAGGGGCCAATTTCCGGGGCATACATATGTAGTTGTTGATAGAGATGGGGTTATACGCTATGAAAAAGACGATCCGGATATGAGGATAAACAACAAGGAACTTCTCACAAACATTTCAAAACTGAATAAATGACAAAACCTTGGCAAATTTTTACTAAATGGTCAATTTTTGGATCATTGGGACTGGCACTTTTTTATTTCCTTCTGAGTTCTTTATTGAGTGGAGGCATTAGTCATTCGCTTGATCAGTTTGTAATCTTGCAGCCCTGGATAAGTCTCCTCATATTAAGCTTCGGTGTGCAGATGGGTCTTTTTCAGCTTGTCCGGAAGGGTTTCCGTCTGGTTGGAAGTTCATCGACAGTGTCCGGTGTTTCAATGCTTCTTTGTTGTGTTCACCATGCCAGTGATCTTTTGCCGATCTTGGGAGTGTCGGCTTTGGGTTTGGTCTTAACTGCCTATCAGAAAGACTTTTTGATTTTTGGCGTACTTATGAATATTCTGGGAATTTTTTATATGGCCAAACTTATGCGTCTTACGGATAAACCCGTCTTTAAATATTTATTTATGTCATCAGCCGTCTTGGTTCTGGCTTTCGGCGTGTTTACTATAACAAAAGATGTGTTTGCCAAAAAGCCGTCCTCACTTGGCGCCAGCGTAAAAGTAAATCCGATGGAGGCTCAGGTAAAGCAGGTTGGTGTTGTGGATATGGAAATAACCCCCAAACAACTGGCTCGTGGGCGAGAAATGGTTTTTACGGTTTCACTCGATAATCATTCAATTGATCTAAACTATGACTATACAAAGATAGTAGTTGTGGTTGATGACACGGGTAACATCTACAAGCCTGTAAAATGGACGGGGGAAAGCGCGGGGCATCATGTTTCGGGAGATCTGGTTTTTAATAAGTTGTCCGGTAAAGCCTCAAGCGTGGGGCTTAACATAAAAGGGATAGACGGTAAAAATGTAGTTTTCAATTGGGAATTATAAAAAAGGGGGTGAGATAAATGAAATTAAAAGAATCTGCCTTTGCAAATGCCAGTGGTTTACTCGGAGCTATTTATTTTGTAGGCTGTTTTGTGGTTGCCTCCTGGCTTCCTGGTTTATATAAATCCGTGGCGGAAAGCTGGATGCATATGTTAGACCTGAGCGGAGTTTGGAAAAGTGCACCGGAAGGATTTTTGTTGGGACTTGTTAGCTTTACGGTCGTTTCCTGGCTCACAGGATGGCTGTTTGCCTGGCTCTACAATCGATTTACAAAGTAATGGACAATCCGGAAGAAATGGTAAAAGATGTCGTGTGTGGGATGGTTATGCCCAAATCCCGAATGAAGTTTTCATCGGAGTTTTTAGGGAAGGTGTATTATTTTGACACGGAAAACGATAAACACTTATTTGACGCATATCCCGATTATTGGGTTCCCGAGGAAGAAAGGGAAAAGTTTAGAAAAGGCAAGTAATTATTATGTCTGATTGTTGTTCAAATCATTCAAAAAAAGGTAAGATTAAAGGATCTGACGTAAAGGAAGATGTAGTTCCCAAGTCTTTAGTCGGCAGATATTTATATAAACTTGGAAAGTCAGACCTTGAGAAATCAAAAGAGAAGAAAGGATGTTGTTAATTTATGGATAAAATAAAAGTCGGTATTAATGGTTATGGTGTAATCGGAAAAAGAATTGCCGATGCTGTTCTACTGCAAGATGATATGGAACTTATCGGAGTAACCGCAAGGACTCCTGATTATCGATTATTTTCTGCAAACAAAAAAGGAATCAGAATATTTGGAGCAGACACCGAGGCCTGCAGCAATTTAATGAAAGCGCAGGTAAGATGTAATGGTGATTTTGATCATTTCATGAACAGTATAGATGTAGTAATTGATGCAACTCCGGCAGGAATAGGAAAAGAAAACAAGGCAAAATATGATACTGCTAAGGTTAAATCAATATTTCAGGGGGGAGAAGCGCACGACACTACCGGATTTTCTTTTGTTTCGGAGGTAAATTATAAAGATGCTATAGGAAAGGAAAGTCTAAGAGTGGTTTCCTGCAATACTACGGCGATTTGTAGAGTTCTTTTCCCGTTTACCCAAAAAGGGATTCTTGAAAAGGCATACGTGGCACTGGCAAGGCGCGGGACAGACCCCATTGATTCACACTTAAAAGGCCCTTTGGGAACAATAGTTTTGGAAGATTCGATTCCTTCTCATCAAGGACCGGATGCCCAAACAGTTATACCGAACTTAAATATTCTATCGGTAGCGATTGCTGTTCCGACCACAATAGGGCATCTTCATTTGGCTTTTCTGCGTCTAAATCAGGAGATGTCTAAGGATGATGTGGTAAAAATTTTGAAATCAAGTCCGAGGGTGGTTGCTGTTAACTATAAAGACGGACTGACGGCAGAGAATCAATTGGCTGAACTCATGCGGGATTTGGGTAGGCCAAGGGCGGATATGTGGGAAGTCGCATTTTGGGAGGATTTATTGCATGTGGAGGGCAAGGACGTCGCTTTTTATTATCAAGTTCACAATGAGGCAATAGTTATTCCTGAAAATATAGATGCCATCAGAGCAATCTCAGGCATTGAGCAGGATCCTCAAAAATCTATTCAAAAAACTGACCAATCTTTGGGTATCACCGCAAGCTTTGTATGAAGACAGGTATTATTCTAAAAATGAAAGTTTTTTTCAAAAAGCCTTTTATCCTGATTGGACTCGTTCTAGCCGTGCTTCTGGCTTATTTTTTAATTCAGGTAAATCCGAAAAATGAGGGTAAAATAGGCAGGGGCGATATACGCTCTTTTTTATCGGCTTCCGGAAAACTTGATGCCGAAAAAAAAGCAGAACTTTCATTTAAGGCAACGGGACGGGTGGATTCGGTCGAAGCTTCTGAGGGAGATCAGGTTAAGAAAGATGAAGTTCTGGCCCGTCTTGACGTAGAAGAGCTGTCTTTGTCTTTAGGCCGCGCACAAGACGATTTGCGTCAAGCAGAGGCAGAGCTTGCCAAAATATATGATGAGGTTAAAGGACACGATACGGATGAAACCTACACTCAAAAACAAACAAGAACTCAAGCGGAAGTAAAAAAAGATAAAGCAGTAAAATCTGTGGAGAGTGCTAAAAAGTCTATCACCGATAGTGCACTTTATGCTCCTTTTTCGGGTGTTGTTATAACTCAAAGTTTAGAAGTTAACGAATGGGTTTCAGCATTTTCTCTGGAACCCGGAATAGTCTTGATTGATCCTGACACGGTTTACTTTTCGGCAGAGGTAGACGAAGAGAATATACAGAATGTAAAAGTCGGTCAAAAGGCAGTAGTTTCTTTCGATGCATATCCGGATAGAAAATTTGATGGTGAAGTTTATTATATTGCACAGTCCGTGACTCAAACTGAAGGTGGTGACGTTGTCGGTGTCAGAATAAAACTTGAAAACTTTCCCGAAAAGCCGATCATCGGAATAAACGGAGATACGGAAATTACACTTGAAGATAGGAAAGATGTTTTACTGGTTCCAAAAGAAGCTGTCTACAAAAATGGAGGGAATAGTTTTGTTAAAACCGGTTTAGGTGAGAAGAAGATAAAACTTGGAATCTTTGACGGTGTAAATTGGGAAGTTCTGGAAGGAGTTGAGGATGGAGAAATAATCAGATGGTGAGTATCGCCCGCAAAAATTTATTTGCTGAAAAAACCAGATTCTTTGTTTCGGTTGGGGGTGTAGCCTTTTCGATTCTCCTGATAGTATTTCTTCTTGGTATCTATAATGCTTTCAACAGACTTCTTATAGATTATGTTGAGAGTTTCGCTGCAGATTTGGTTATCGCTCAGGAGGGTGTAACCGACATGTCACACACTTTTTCGCTTCTTGATGCAAACAAAATGAGCCAAGTGGAAACCATAAGCGGCGGAAAAGTATATGGTCTTGTAAATAGAACCACAAATGTCCGGGTTAGGGAAGAAGACGGAAGTAAAATCGTAGACTTTGCGGGACGCAAGAAAGGTGAAAATAAAAAAGCAAAAAAGGCAACAATCACCCTCATGGGTTTTGATACGGAAACGGGTGTCGGGGGCCCGCCGATACTTTTGTCCGGAACCAAAACTCCCGGAAAACGCGAAATTATCGTTGATAGGGTTTTTTCCAAACAAAACGGACTTACAATTGGCGATTCGGTCGAAGTATTTGATGAGGTATTCACTATTGTCGGAATTACGGATAAAAACAACATGATGCTTTATACAAGGGCATTTGTTGATTTGGATGAAGCGCAGGAAATTTTGCGGCAAAAAGGCAGGGCGAATTTCATCCTCATTTCATTGACCGATCCCTCCCGTGCTTCAGAAATAGCGGAGAAATTGGAGTCAAACATTCCGGGAATCACCGCTTATAAAAAAAGCGACTTTGCCAAGAGCAATGCTAAAGCTTTAATGGATACATTTGTCCCGATTATTTTTGTAATTACAATTATCGGTTTTGCTACGGGAGCGGTTGTTGTGGGGTTGACTATTTACACGGCAACAATGGAAAAAATAAAGGAATATGGTGTCCTGAAAGCTATCGGCGCCTCCAGAAAGAAACTTTTTTTGATTGTTTTTGAACAAGCCCTGTGGTCATCGATTATTGGTTATATTTTTGGTGTAATACTGGCTTTCTTGGTTTCGAAGTTGGTGGTGGATGTAATCAATATGGTTGTGGAATTTAACTTACAAATATATCTTTTGGCATTTGCTTCCTCAATTATCATGAGCTTTGTTGCGACCTATATTCCAATAACAAGAATTGCCAAAACAGATCCCGCTATGGTTTTTAGATCATAGACGGAGTTTGTGACAACTTTGTCATGACAAACATAATTTTAGACTTACACAAAATAACCAAGGCGTTTGGTGAAGGTCATGCCCAGGTGAAAGCGCTCAACGGAGTCGATCTGGAAGTTAAAAAGGGAGAAATTGTTTTAATAATGGGACCTTCAGGTTCCGGTAAAACGACTCTCCTTTCAATAGGTGGAGGGATACTAAAGGCAACCTCAGGTAAAGTTATTTTAAACGGAAGTGATATTGGCGGAATGGGTGAGGACATATTAACCAAAAAAAGACTTTCCGAGGTAGGCTTTATTTTTCAGCAATTTCTTCTTTTGGCTTCCCTAACTGCAAAAGAAAATGTTCAGGTGGTTGCGGAATTTGCCGGAAATGGGGGTAATGCGGTAGAAAAGTCCGAAGAGATTCTGAAGCGTTTGGGATTGGCAGACAGAATGAACGATATTCCGGCAAATCTTTCCGGAGGAGAGAAACAAAGGGTGGCAATTGCACGGGCTCTGGTTAATGACCCGGATATAATTTTGGCCGATGAGCCGACAGCTAACTTGGATTCTAAAGTCGGACACGAAGTAATGGAACTCCTAAGAGAAGTCGCCAAAAAGAAAGGAAAAAGCGTTCTTATCGTCTCTCATGACAATAGAATCAGAGATGTGGCGGATAGAATCCTATGGCTTGAAGATGGCATATTTAAAGAAATAGGTAAAATGACAACCGATCCTGTATGTGGAATGAGCATAGAAAAAGGGGCTAATAAAACGACCATTAAGGGGAAAGAATACTTTTTTTGCTCCGAGGGGTGTATGAACGAATTCAAAAAAGAACCTGAAAAGTTTGTCGGTAACTTAAATCAGACCAATTATAATGGCTAATTACAAATATACTTATCTCATTGCGAATTTTTTCTTTCTGGCTGTGTGGTTATTTATCTACTGGAGAGTAAAAAGCCTAAGGCGTCCGATGTTGATTATGAGCTTGATTACGGCTTCATTTGGCCCGATTTCTGAGATCTGGTATTTTGCGGATTATTGGAAGCCTGAAATCGCATTGCCGTTACCGATTATTGGCGGAGTTGAAGATTTACTCTTTGGATTTTCCATCGGAGGGATAGGGGCCTTTGCCTATGAGTCTTTATTTGTAAGAGGTGTTTGTAAATGTGTGGAGAAAAAAGGAAGGCATGAACTGTTTTTATTGGTCTTTTTTGCAATAGAAGGGTTTGCCATGATTATTTTGAATAACTTATTAGGCTTAAACTCAATTTATGCGAGTTCTATTGGAATGGTTATATTTGCGATAGTTATGTTAGTTTTGCGGCCGGATTTGTTAATTCATGCTGTAGGTTCAGCATTTTTGGTAGCCGGTACAATGTTTATAATCTATTTCTTGGGACAGGAGTTTTTCCCTCAAAGTCACTTTTGGGTAGAGAGAATCTGGAAACTGTCGGGAACGGAGCAGGGGATAATTATTTTTAAACACATACCTTGGACAGAAATGCTTTGGGGGCTCTCATGGGGTCTTGTCTGGGGACCAATGTATGAATTTTTGGTTGGGGCAAGGACGATAAGTTTTAAGAAGAAGTAGACAGATATGAATAAACAAATATTGATTAAAAAAGCCTCGGGTGAGCTGGAGCCATTTTCGGAAGATAAACTGCGCCGTTCACTCGAACGGGTAGGGACTTCTCCGGATGTTGTCGAGAATATAGTCTCACATATTACGGGAGAACTCAAAAACGGTGCAAGCACGCAAGATATCTACAAGCACGCGTTTTCACTGCTTAATAAACATGATCGCTCGGTAGCGGGAAAGTACTCCTTAAAACGGGCTATTATGGAATTGGGTCCGACAGGTCATCCGTTTGAAAAGTTGGTCAGTGAGGTTTTGAAAACAAAGGGGTTTTCCACTCAAGTCGGCGTCATTGTTCAGGGGATTTGTGTTTCCCATGAAATTGATGTTGTAGCCGAGAAAGAAAATCAACATATCATGGTCGAGTGTAAGTTCCATAATCAGCCGGGCACTAAATCGGATGTTAAGATACCTCTTTATATACAAGCACGCTTTGAGGACGTGCGAAATGCCTGGTTAAAAAATAAAGATCATACTCAGAAATTTCATGAGGCTTGGTTGGTTACCAATACCAAATTAACAAGCGATGCAATTACTTATGCTCAATGTGTCGGTATGAAGCCAATAGGGTGGAACTACCCTGTAAATGAGGGCTTGGAAGTGCTCATTGACCAATCGGGATTACATCCGGTTACATGTTTAACTACTCTGGATGCAGGGGATAAACAACAGCTCTTGAATGAAGATATGGTTCTTTGTAAAGAATTGTTGCATAATAAAGATATACTACAGAATTTGGGATTGGACACTGCCAAAATATCTCAAGTCGAAAAAGAAATTAATGAATTATGCAAAATTATATGAGCTGCTAGTTTTTGGTTAAAGGGGGTGATAAAAATGATGGGAATGATGGGAGGTAATTATTTTAACGGTGATTGGAGTTCTGCGCCTGATTATATGAAGCAGATGATGCAAAGTTATTACGGCGGAGTGCAGCCTTTTGCCGGATTTTTCGGGATAGCGCACTTAATTGTTTGGGTTTTGGTTGTGTCACTCTTGGTTGCCGCAATCCGTTACCTTTGGAAAAAGGGGGGTAAATAAAGAGGTTGGTCTGTTAGATTGAAAGGAAGTCTAGGATTTTGGAGAATACCGACTGGTTTACAGTCAACACCTGTCCCGTTTGGGCGGAAACAACCAAATTCTTTGGGACGGCTACGTCAAAGACACCCAGTAGTTTTTCGTCTTTGGCTCCATCAATATTGTAGGACAAACTTCCGTCAGATTCCGTTTCAAGATTTACTTCGGTTGTTGTGGTAACTATTCCAACTGCGAGCATATTGTCGATTGCCTGTTGAGGTAAAACAGCAACTACTCTGTTGCCGGCCGGTGTGGTTACTGTAAGTTCCCTTGTGACGGGGTCAACCGAAAGAGGAAAATCGCTTTCAACGCTAAACTTTGCGCCTTCCTGTTGAAACTCAAACTTGTTCTTGCCGCTTCTGATTTTAATCTTTGATTTATTGGTACCCTCCCCAACTTCAACTTCATCTTCTTCTTCAAATTCTTCGGGTTCGGGTGTCTCTTCCGGTTCCGGAGTCTCATTTTCCTCTTGGTCACCCTCGCTTTCATTGGCCAGTCTGGTTTGGGTTTGTTCACTGTTTTCTCCTGATTCGGCTTCACTGGTTTCGCTCAAAACCTGGCTCGGTGTTTCTGATGTCCCCTGGCCGCCATAAATGGCAAAGCCGGAAACGACTAAAAATGAGATAACCAGAAGAGGGAGAAGAGCTATAAAACCTTTTTGGGCAAAGTGTTTTTTCATTATTAAATGATCAGCCAGGTTATCACGATTTTTTTCTCCAAGTCAAGTACTGAACAAGGCCACGACAATTCAAAGGCATCGTGATCATTGAGCGATAGCTTCACTAAAATTCTCCTCAACTTTTTTCCAATTGACCACGTTCCACCAGGCATTGACATAATCGGCTCTTTTGTTTTGATATTTCAAGTAATATGCATGTTCCCAAACATCAAGGCAAAGAATCGGATTCATGCCGATCGATATGGGTGTATTTTGGTTTTGGGTATCAACAATCTCCAATCTTCCTTTATTGACGACAAGCCAGGCCCAACCGCTTCCAAACCTACCCACTGCCGTATTTGAAAATTTTTCTTTAAATGATTCAAAATTCCCGAAAGTATTTATGATTTCTTTTCCGACATTGCTTTTTGGGTTAAAAGGGGAGTTCGGAGACATGATTTTCCAAAAGAAACTATGGTTTAGATGACCTCCGCCGTTATTGATTATTGCTGTTCTGATATCGCCGTTGATATTCGCAGGGTCGCTTAAGATCTCTTCAATTGTTTTTCCTGCCAGTGAGGCATCGTTTGCACATGCGGCATTTAGCTTATCTACATATGTCTGATGATGCTTATCATGATGAATTTGCATGGTCCGGGCATCAATGTAGGGCTCTAGTGTGTCGAAAGAGTATGGAAGTTTTGGTAATTTAAACATCGAAACTTTCCAATTTTAACACATCTGTCTATACATGATACTAAATGAAGGAGTATTGTGTTGACAATCTTTGGTGAGTGAATGTACAATTTTTGAAATGGCAGCGAAAAATAGGCTCTACAGATCAAGTAGGGAGAAAGTTATTGGTGGAGTTTGTGGAGGGTTTGCAGAATATTTCGGAATTGACCCGATAATTATACGGCTTCTTTTCTTGATTTTTCTTTTTGCAGGATTTGGACTTTTAATTTATGTAATTGCCTGGATTTTTATCCCAACTAAATAATGGAAGAAAAAATAAAGAAGGAAGTTAAAGTTGTAAACAAATATAGTGGAGGGGGAGCCGGAGGTGCGGTTTATGGTCTGGGATTTATTGGAGCTTTGGTTTACTTTATTCAACACTCCACAACCTTTGTGGACGGGCTTATCGGTCTTCTTAAAGCAATCGTTTGGCCGGCTTTGTTGGTCTATAAAATTCTCGATCTTCTGAGGTTTTAAGTTTTCTAGGTAAGAGTTTCGGAAAGGTCTCTCGGGTGTTTTTTT
>Ga0075802_120_pt1 | contig 30801 bp, 29 predicted proteins | sample RifGroC2_FD_68453 | JGI IMG/M metagenome (GOLD analysis project Ga0075802, IMG submission 68453) | Microgenomates (Woesebacteria) bacterium GW2011_GWC2_40_30
CTCCGTATTGAATTTCAATCCAGCCGGTTGCAGCATCTGTATCAAGATAAGGGAATGTTTCGCCCGGTTTTACCTGAGCAATTTCCTCTCCACCGGCTCCCGGTTTTGATCTAACCCTAAGGTACCCTGTTGGGGTCTCTAAAATCTGCACAATTTTGATTTCCGTTTTCAAGGACTCTTTGATGGAGTCCGTATTTTGAGAATCTGTTTTTTCCAATTTCGCATAAAATGTAAGTCTGTAACCGATTAAGGTTTTTACTGTCATTGATAAATCCGAATATCCTGGAGCTTTGATTGCAATTGTGTGCATTGCAGGGGCTATTGCCGAAGTGCTATACGGTGAAAAGCCTCTGGAAACCCCGTCAACCAGTACCTGAGCGTTGTCCGGCTGGGAAATGACTACCAATCCTGCTGACTGTGACCCGGTTTTTTCAAAAGAAATGATACGACCGGAGGATGTATCCTCACTTGTTCCAAAATTTCTACCTACAAATGTTTCGATACCGGGTGTTAAAGTTATTGATGTCTCAAAAGGCACGAGGTTTTCGGAGGACCCTGTCGGAACCAGTCTTAAAATAACCGCACCCGCTTTATACATCCCAGTAAAAGGAGTTTCCCCAACCAAACTGCCGTTGACAAAAACTGTAGCCTTTGGGGTAGTTTCGATTCTTATTCCCCCCTGTTTTGGACTTAAAAGTCCAACCAGATAGAAAGCAGTTCCTGTCAAAATTATCAAAGAGACAACGGAAATTAGAATAATTTTTACCGTCTTCATAGTCACCGAGTGTAACATATGGTAAGCAAGCTTGGCCAGTCAAAACCCTGGTAAGCAAGGCTTGCCACTCGGCAAAACACTAGCCTCGTGGTAAACAAGTTTGTCACTTGCATGATAAAATACAGGGACTCGACCGGATGTCGAAGTGGAAACGAAGGTGTCTGCAAAACACCCATGCGCGGGTTCGATTCCCGCTCCGGTCTCTAAAGAAATTGTGAACACCCCAAACTTGACTTTGGGGCTTTTCATAAGCTACAATAGCGACTCGTCCCGCAATAGCGGGATTTTTTGTGTCTGCCCACACATACGGGTGAGGTTTTTAGCTTCTGCCAAAAATCGAGCTTGGAATATGACATCCTGTGCCAGGATCTAATGGCACATTATGAGAAAAATAAACGTTGAACTGCCTAAGTATCGCCTCCAGCTTAATGTAAAGCTGGTAAAAAGGCGAAAACCTTTGCTGGAAGAACCGATTCTTCCCAAGGCTTCTCTTGTGAGAAAAAAATACCGAAAAGGGACTTTTCTCGGCAGGCTTGCTAGATATTTTGCGGATCATAAAAATATACGTTACCACTACCTTTATTCCCCAGTCTGGTGGAGTCCAGGCACAGGGATCGGAAAACATCGTTATTGAAGCTCAAACCAACCTTGTAACCGAAAAGGGTATGCTTTATCCTGTTGACCAGATAAAAATGAACCAAGGTTATAGCATTTTTCACAAAGGAATAGATCTTGGGGGAAAAACAGGAGAACCAATCAAGCCCATAATGGAAGGTGTCGTTGCCTATGCCGGATGGGACCGTTCGGGATATGGAAATTTGGTTGTATTGCAACACAAAAACGGCCTTGATTCGTACTACGCTCATCTTTCCAAAATCGAAGTTAAAACCGGCCAAACCGTTGACGTAAATACAGAGATTGGGAAAATGGGAGCAACAGGACGCACCACAGGCACCCATCTTCATCTTGAGATTCATCAAAACGGAATTTCCCTCAATCCCTTAACAATCTTAAGTAGATAAGCTATCTGTTTTCCAGAGATCTCCAAAGATACCAAGAGGCAACTGTTCTATAAGGAGACCAGTTTTTAAGGGCAAATTTGGCGGACTTCTCTTTATCAAATTTTTTACCTGTTACTTTTTCAAATCCGTTTTTAATGCCCAGATCCTCCACAGGAAAAACATCTGGCCTACCCAGTTTAAACATTAAAAACATGTCTGCAGTCCAGGGCCCTATACCTTTGACCGCTACTAATTCCTTCCGGACTTCTTCATCGGATAGTTTGTCCAAACTTTTTACTTTTAGCTCTCCATTTTGGGTTCTTAAGGCCAAATCTTTAATGGCTCTGACCTTACTCCAGGCCATTCCGCAATTTCTTAAAATGTTTTCATCCATCTTCAGAATCTTTTCCGAAGTCATTACGCCTTTAATCTTGGTCCTCAAACGGCTTTCGATTACATCTGCAACCCTACCTGAAAGCTGTTGGCCGATGATATCGCCCACAAGCCCCTGAAAATAATCTATATGAAGCTTGGGTTTGATTGTGCAATGCCCCCACTTTTTAACAAGGGGCCTTAGACTTTTGTCTTTCAGCAGAAATTCCTCAGCATTTTTCCACACACAACCAATTGTAAATTATTAATTGATAATTGGAAATCAGAAGTTTAGTAGTCCATTCCGCCTGCGGGCATCTGGGGCTCTTTCTTTTCTTCGGGGATATCCGTCACCAGGCCTTCCGTAGTTAAAACCATCATGGCAACGCTTGCAGCGTTCTGAATAGCACTTCTGGTAACTTTGACCGGATCAACTATACCCATTTTAGTCATTGATCCGAATTTTCCGGTTAGAGCATTATATCCAAAGTCATTATCCTTACTTGCCAAAACTTTTTTCAGGACCTCTTCCCCGTCTTCTCCTGCATTTTTTGCCAACCATTTTATGGGTTCCTCTAGGGCTTCCTTAACAATATCAACGCCAATTTGCTCGTCTCCTTTTTCAACTTTTATATTTTTTACTGCTCCAGCCGCCCTTAGAAGTGCCGTTTCTCCCCCGGGAACAATTCCCTCTTCAGTTGCTGCTTTGGTGGCCCCAACCGCATCTTTGACTCTCTCTTTTTTATCGTTAAGTTCAATCTCTGTGGCTGCCCCCACATTTATTTGAGCAACTCCACCTGCAAGTTTGGCCAGTCTTTCTTCAAACTTTTCTTTATCAAAATCGCTGTCGGAAGCTTCGATTTGTTTTCTGATAGAAGCGACTCTGGCATTGATTAATGTCTTTTCTCCTTTTCCACCGATGATTCTTGCATTATCTTTATCTGCCCAAACTTTATCGGCACGGCCAAGGTCTGTTACCTCAATTGATTCAAAAGTGCGTCCGGTATCCCCTGATATGACTGTTCCGCCAGTCAGAATTGCAATGTCTTCCAACATTTCACTTCGACGATCTCCAAAACCTGGAGCTTTAATGGCTAAAACACTAAAAGTACCACGAAGCTTGTTAACCACCAATGTAGCCAAGGCTTCACCTTCGATCTCGTCAGCAATAATTACCAAATTCTTCGAAACTTTGACAAATTTCTCCAAAAAAGGAAGAAGTTCCTGAATTGAAGATATTTTTTTGTCGGTTAAAAGAATATAAGGTTCCTCAATTTCCGCTTCCATCTTGTCCGGATTGGTAACAAAATATGCTGAAGCATAACCCCTGTCAAACTCCATGCCCTCTTTATACTCAATATCAATTGTTAAACCCTTTCCTTCCTCAACCGTAACAACGCCATCGCGTCCGACTTTGTCAAGAGCTTCGGCAATTTTAGCGCCAATTTCGTCATCCCCTGCAGATATACTCGCAACTTGAGCAATTTCTTCTTTATTTTTGATTGGCTTAGCCATTTTTTTAAGTTCTTCAGCAACAGCTTCAATTGCTTTCTCAATCCCCTTTTTGACAATCATTGGGTTCGCGCCGGCATTAATCTTAGCCATTCCTTTTTGGGTCATTACTTGTGCAAGAAGTGTAGAAGTTGTTGTCCCATCACCAGCATTATCGTTGGTTTTGCTGGCTGCCTCTTTAACAAGCTGCGCACCCATATTTTCAAATGGATCAGGAAGATCAATTTCTTTGGCTACAGTTACTCCATCATGTACTATGTTCGGAGCTCCCCACTTTTTATCCAAGGCAATATTTCTGCCCTTCGGACCAAGAGTCGTTACGACTGCTTTAGCAACAGTGTCAATTCCTTTTAGCAACGCCTCTCTGGCGTCGTTTGAAAATTTTAATTGTTTTGCCATATAGAGTACGTCAAACGCATGAATACTTAGGCCTCTGTGGCCAAAATATCCTCAAATTTAACAAACATATATTCCTTGCCCTCAATTTTTACCTCATTTCCTCCCCATTTTTTATAAAAAACAACTTCATTTAGTTTGGCGGGAGATTCTATTTTTTGACCTTCTTGCAAGGCAGATGCTCCCACTGCAATCACTTTTCCTTTTTGTGGTTTTTCTGAAGCGTTATCGGGTAGATAAATCCCGGAGGCAGTTTTTGTTTCTGCCTCTAAAGGCTCAATTAAAAGATATCCTGCGGTCGGTTTAAGATTTAATTTACTTGCCATATTTTTAATTTTGTAAGCGACAATTGGGTTAGCATTCCAACCCAATGAGTGCTATTTTAAGAACTCGCCAGTGCATTGTCAATAGGCCATTTTGCCAAGAATCTTCTTACTCAGGTTATTTGGATGAAAAATTGCTCTTGTAGGAGTGACTACTTCACGGGTAATTTTCTGTTTCATATAAGAGTATTGAATTTTGAAACATAGCATTTCTAACATGTTTAATTTCAAAGGTTTCGTATATGATGAACTGTTCTTGTTTAGTCTCACTTCGGCAGCATTTGGCCAAAATTTTAAAGCCCATTTATTCACTGACAAAAAGCGTTCATATGCTCCCCCTCTGTTAATAAGTGGGGTTATCTGAAGAATTTCGTGAGCAGTGTAAAAGTTTCTTTCTTTCTTACTCCAAGTAAGATCGCTTTCATCGAGCCAAATATTTAAACATAGTCTGTCTTTCTGGCGCGGATTTAGCGGCTTTCTTAAACGAAAATTAAAAAGTTTGAGAAGCACATAAACTGCAATTCTTGTGGTCCAAAGCCTTCCCTTTTTTGTAATAAAAATCAGATCAATATCGCTCTCTTTTCCTGCATTATCCATTGCCAATGAGCCACTTATGGCAACCATCTTTACACCGGGAATGAAAAAGACAATTTTAGAAACTCTTTCGGCAATTTTTCTCTTCCTTCGGGAAAATCTTTTTCTGACAGTTCTCTTATAAACCAATCCATCCTTCCCTTCGATAAAATAATATCCATTCTTATAATCAACTCTGGAGCCGATTTCCGGCGCATCTCCGGGAGTCCATTTGACAAGTTCAGAGAAGGTTAACGGATATTCAAAAAGGTTATGGTAAAACACAGAAAATCTTTCTGAAGCATTTAAACCGCCTCCCGGCGGGTTTTTCCCTGAAGTAAATTCATGCAAAACAGACATTATTTTACGGAGATGCCGTACTGTACCAGAATTTGAGCAACACCCTGAGCGACTGTGGCGAGAGCCTCGGTTGCTGATTTTTTACCTGTCACGACAGCGTTGACTGCATCTGCAAAATAATTGGAAATTTGAGTATTTATTCCGGTAGAACCGTCAAAAGTACGGCTGGCGAGGTACCAGCTTCTGGCACCCGGTGCTTGTGTAATAATTGATCCGATAATGGGGTGATCTTTGAGTAATGCTGCCATATCGGTTCTGGGATAGGGCTCGCCAAAATTCCTTACAGCCGACTCGTTTTTATAAAGTTTTTGTAAGGACTCAGCACTAACCAAATAATTTAGCAGATCCCAGGCAGTGGACTTATTCGGGCTCTTTGACCAAACACCCTGCGCCCAGTAAGTTGCGTAGGTAATGTCTACCTCATTAGGGCTATCTTTGGGAAGCTGGGGAATGGGAACTGTTTTATATTTTAAATTCGGATTTTTCTGTTGTATTTCAAATGCTCTCCAGCTCGGAGCTATAAACATAGCCAGTTTCCCTGCCGCAAAGGCCTGAGTTGAGGTTGGAAGGGTTGCGTCCCAAACTCCGTCAACCGAGGAAAAAATTGTAAAAAACGTCAAAGCATCCTCTGCATTTTTTCCGACAGGGTTGCCCAAATCCACACCGTTTTGGAGCATCAGGAGAGCTAAAATCTCCTGCCAATGATCAACGTTTTCTGTTCTCCCAAGAGCTATGCCGGATTGCGTTATGCTTCCTTTATCATCTTTTATGGTTAGCTCTTTTGCCAGACTTCTTAAGCCGTCCCAGGTTGTGGGAGGAGTCTTCCCGGCTTTGTCAAAGATATCCTGATTTATATACAAGGTCAGAGCATCATAACCAATGGGGATACCGACAATAGAATTACCGTAGGAAAAATCAGAAGTAATAACCGGATAAAAGTTTTTGGAATAATCCGCTGCTGTCATTACTGAAGAGGGAAGCGCATCAAGATCGGATTTAAACATTGGCGTCCAGGTGTTGTGAAATGTAAAAATATCCGGACCCTCTCCTTTTGTCAGAGCATTTGACAACCTCACACGATAATCTTGAGGTGACTGAATAATATATGTAATTTTTATTCCCGGATGCGAAGACTCATATGAGGAAATTAGCGGCGCAACAATACTCGAGTCCTCCCAAAGTCCCCACCAAGTTATGTTTCCCGAACTTTTATCTGTGGATTTTCCCAATAGTTTAAAGGCAGCAAAACCCAGTACTGCCAATAAAAATATTATTCCGACAACAAGCAAAATTTTGGGAAATTTTTTCTTTGGCAATAGAACGACTTGGGGAGGAGGAACGTTTGACGGACTATCCGGCGTGCCAACGGGTACACCAACAGGACTTTGAGTGTTATTGTTTTGGTAAATATTAAGAGGTGGCATTTTCTCTGCGTTTTGGGTTATATTTAAATGGTATCATATGCCTAGAATATGGCAAGTAAGATCTTTTTTCAAAAAATATCTGCTCCGAGGTGTTATTGTTCTTGGCACACTAATATTAATCGTCCTTGCAGGAATTTTATCCTATTTAATAGTCTATAACGGAAAAATTTACCCGAACATTTCTGTGGCCGGCATTAAAGTTGGTGGAATTATCTCTTCTGAGGCTTCCGGTATTTTATCTAAAAATACGATTACACCCTCAGAGCTAACTCTTACCTATCAAGACCAAGTTTTCAAAATAAAAACAGACGACATCAATCTTTCCTATGATTTTCCAGCCTCTGCCAATAGAGTTTTCGAGTTTACAAGAACAGGAAATATTCTTTACGATCTTGAAAACCGTATTAGATTACTCTTTTACCCTAAAAACTTTGGCCTTGTTACCAATATAAGCAGCGATAAGCTTGCAAAAACTGTTTCTATTATTGCCGGGCAAATTTCCATCGACCCGATTAATCCGGGTATTAGTAAAGTTAATGGCAGCATTGTTGTAAACAGGGGTTCCCCCGGAAAGGAAGTCGACCAAGAACGGTTAACATCTGATATTGTGCAAAGCTTATCTGTGGGTTCGGCCAGTCAAATTTCAATTCCCGTTGATAATGTCGATAACACCCTAAATGAAGTTGAAGCAAAAGCGCTTACAGAACGTGCGCAGAAATTTCTCGGAAAAACCATTTCGTTAAAATTCGAGTACAACAATATCCAGCTTCAAGATACTGATTTGTTCAAACTTCTCGATCCGAAGGAGGGTTATAAAGACGATGCTCTTTCCGAATCTATTCAAAAAGTTGCGGAGACAATTGAGCGTGATCCGCAAAACCCAAAGTTTGTATTTGAAAATGGAAAAGTAACTGAATTTCAACCGTCCCTCCCCGGCGTAAAAATAGACAATGAAAACTTTAAAAATTTGCTCATTGAAAAAATGGATATACTAGCCGGTTCAACGGATAAAAATTTAGATCTTGATATCCCCGTAGTTAAATCGCCACCTGAAATCACAACAGATAAAGTTAATAATCTGGGAATTAAGGAATTGATTGGGAGGGGAACTTCAACATATTTTCATTCCATTCCAAACCGTGTCCACAACGTATCTCTTGCCGCCTCCCGAATAAACGGAACCCTTGTTAAACCTGGTGAAACTTTTTCTTTTAATGAGGCCCTGGGAGACGTCTCAGCTTTTACGGGTTATCAACAGGCTTACATTATCAGTGGCGGTAAAACAATTCTTGGTGATGGCGGTGGGGTTTGCCAGGTTTCAACTACACTATTCAGAGCGCTTCTGGATGCAGGGCTCCCAATTATTGAACGTCAAGCCCACGCCTATCGTGTGGGGTATTATGAACAAGATTCTCCCCCGGGGCTTGATGCCACTGTTTATTCACCCTCTCCAGATTTGAAATTTACCAATGATACCGGTAACTATGTCCTAATTGAAGCAAGTGCAAATCCAAAAAATTATTCCTTGGTTTTTGAACTTTACGGAACACTTGACGGAAGAGTTGCCAGTGTCTCCAAGCCAATTGTGACAAATGTTTCCTCTCCACCCGAAGATCTTTATCAAGACGATCCAAGCCTTCCCACCGGAACAATCAAACAAATTGAGTACAAAGCATGGGGAGCAAAAGTTACCTTCAAATATGTTGTCACCAAAAACGGCCAGGAAATTATTAATAAAACTTTTATAAGCAACTATAAGCCCTGGCAGGCAGTTTACTTGCGAGGAACCGGACCTGTAAATTAGTTTGGGGCAAGCCTCAAATTATAGTAAAATGTCCCCATGCAAATTGTTAAATGTAACAAAGATTCAATTGAAATTGCCGACGGTATCTTAAAAAGTGGCGGCTTAATAATCTATCCGACTGAAACATTGTATGGTGTCGGGGTTGATGCAACAAACGAAGAAGCAGTTAAAAAACTTACCGTTTACAAAAACCGTCCTTTGGGAAAACCCTACTCTATAGCAGTTAGGGATATCAAAATGGCCCGCAAAAAATCTTTTTCTTGAGTTTTTGCCCGGACCATTAACCGTCATTGTTAGAGGAAAACATAAACTCGCCAGGGGTGTTGAATCCGAAAACGGAAAGGTTGGAATAAGACTCCCCGACTATGAATTTGTCCAAAAGCTAGTTGGCAAATTTGGCAAACCTATCACGGCAACGTCGGCAAATGCCAGTTATAAAAAAAGGCCATATCAGGTTTCCGATATATTGGACAACCTGAGCCAAAAACAGAAAGATTTGATCGACCTCGTTGTCGATGCCGGAAAACTCCCAACAAGAGATCCTTCTACTGTTATCGATACCACCCTTGATGAGCCAATGACATTAAGACAAGGAGAAATAAAACTTTCAGATAAAAATGAAGTTTTAAGCAGAAGTGAGGAAAACACTCAAAATATTGCTAAGGAAATTTGGCAACATTTTGAATCATACTTGGGTAAAAGATCGATTGTCTTTGCCCTCCAAGGAGAAATGGGAACCGGAAAAACCCAATTTACAAAGGGGCTTGCCCGTGCAATGGGAATAACAGAACTTGTCACCTCCCCCACTTTTGCCATCGAAAACGAATACGAAACGGGGGGAAATAAGCTTTATCACTTTGATGCATGGAGATTGGAAAACTCGGAAGAGCTTAACGCTCTTGGATTCCAAAAATTGGTTTTGCAAAAATCGGTCATTTCTGTGGAATGGGCCGAAAAAGTTGCCGACGTCATTCGCGGGTTTGACGACGAGGCAATAATTATTTGGATCAAAATAAAGTTTGGGGTAAGTGAAAGTGACAGGATAATTTCCTGGGGAAATTTATGAAAATATTGGCAATAGACACATCTTGCGATGAGACCTCGGCCGCATTAACGGACGGAACAAAAATTCTTTCCAACATTATCTGGTCTCAATCCTCCGCGCATGCAAAATTCGGGGGTGTCATGCCCTCGCTTGCACAAAGAATGCATGAGGAAAGAATCGATTGGGTAATAGACAGGGCAATTAAGAACTCAAAATGTACAGTCGGTGATTTGGATGCAATAGCGGTAACCACAGGACCCGGTCTTTCAATTGCCTTGGGGGTTGGAATAGACAGGGCCAAAAAACTGGCAATTAAACACAATAAGAAGCTTATTGCTATAAACCATCTTGAGGGACACATGCTCAGTTGTTTGGCGGGGCCAAACAGTGAGAGTTTAGAATTAAAAATTAATAATTTACAATTCCCGGCATTAGGACTTGTTGTATCCGGAGGAAATACCCTACTCGTTAAAATAAATAAAATCGGCTCCTACGAGATTTTAGCCCAGACAACAGACGACGCTTTAGGAGAGGCTTTGGACAAAGGGGCAAGAATGTTGGGGTTGGGTTATCCGGGTGGCGCTGTTTTGGAAAAGGTCGCACGTGGCGGAGACATAAAAACCTATACCCTACCTGTTCCAATTGCGGGGCAGGAGAAAAGGCAGATGTTTACTTATTCCGGACTTAAAACCGCCTTTTCCCGTCTGGTTAAATCTGAGGAACCACTGACTAAAGTAAAAATTCAGAACCTCGCCGCTTGTTTCCAGGATGTGGCGTTTACCCATTTGGTGCGCGTTTTGCGTTATTACATAATTCATAATTCATCATTCGTAATTCATAATTTGCTTGTGGGTGGTGGTGTTTCTGCAAACATTGAAATTCGTAAACGCTTAAGAAAACTGTGCAGTCAATATTCTATAAATGTACTTTTTCCAAAATCTAAAAAACTTTATGGAGACAATGCCGCAATGATTGGTATAGCGGCGTATTTTAAAGCTCAAAGAAATGAATATATAAATCCGAATTTGATTGACAGAAAGCCGGGCGCAAAGATTTTCGATTGATGCTAAAATACAGGCAAGGCAATATTCAGATGGATAAAATTTACGAACACCAGAAATACGAGGACAAAATTTACAAAAAGTGGGAAAAATCCGACGCGTTTACCCCGAAAATTTCAAAATTCAAAAAACCGTTCACTATAATAATGCCTCCCCCAAATGCCAACGATCCCCTCCATATAGGACACGCGAGGTTTGTTGCCGTCGAGGATACATTAATACGTTATCACAGAATGAAAGGAGATCCTGCTTTATGGCTTCCTGGAAGTGATCATGCCGGTGTAGAAACGCAGTATGTCTTTGAAAAAAAACTCAGAGAAAAGGGTCAAAGCCGTTTTGATTTTGACCGCGAAACTCTCTTCAAGATGATTTGGAACTACGTTCAGGAAAATACTAGGTGCTTCCTGTGATTGGACAAGATCCAAGTTTACACTTAATCCGGAGATAATAAAAATAGTTTATAAGACATTCAAAAAACTTGCAGATGACGGACTGGTTTATAGAGATAAAAAACTTGTAAATTATTGCACCCATTGCGGCACTGCTTATTCCAATCTTGAAGTAGACTACATTGAAAGGAAAGATCCTCTCTATTACATGAAGTACGGACCGTTTACTTTAGCTACCGTCAGGCCGGAAACAAAATTCGGTGACACCGCGGTTGCGGTACACCCGGATGACATTAGATATAAAAAATATATTGGAAAAACCATCACGGTAAAAGGACTCATCGGAGATTTCAAAGTCAAAGTCATAGCCGACAGACTGGTTGATCCCATCTTTGGAACCGGTGTCGTAAAAGTAACTCCCGCACACGACTTTAACGACTTTGAGATGGGGGGGAGACACGGTCTTGAAATCAAACAGGTAATTGGTCTTGATGGAAAACTCAATGAACTTACAGGCAAATATCAGGGTTTGTATGTCAACCAAGCCAGGAAACAAATTGCGGAAGATCTGGAAAAAGCAGGTCTTTTGGTCAAAATTGATAATGAATACACACACAATGTCGGCATTTGCTACAGATGCAAAAACACCATAGAACCAATGATTATGGAACAATGGTTCCTGAAAGTTGCTCCGTTAACAAAACTGGCTATAACTGCAATTGATAAGGGCGATGTTAAATTTGCCGCAAAGAAATTTGAAAAGATTGCTCTTCATTGGCTCAAAAATCTCAAAGACTGGAATATTAGCCGCCAGATTGTTTGGGGAATAAGGATTCCTGCCTACCGATGTGATAAATGCCTTGAATGGACAATTACGGACGGACCCGCTCCCGAAAAATGCGAATCATGCGGACACACCAAACTAACTCAAGACCTGGATACATTTGACACATGGTTTTCCTCGGGACAATGGCCTTTTGCTACCCTTAAGACAACCAATCCGAGAGATTTTGAATATTTTTATCCGACCTCAGTAATGGAAACTGCTTACGATATTTTACCCTTTTGGGTGATCAGAATGATTATGCTTGGAACCTATATAACCGGAAAAGTTCCCTTTAGAGAAGTTCTTATCCATGGGCTTGTTAGAGATAAAGAAGGTCAAAAAATCAGTAAGTCCAAGGGAAATGTGATTAACCCCATTGAAATGGTTGAAAAATATGGCGCGGACGCGCTCCGCATGAGTTTACTTTGGGGTGCCCTTGTGGAAAACGATATTTCTCTATCTGAGGAGAATATTAATGCCCAAAGAAAGTTTTGCAATAAAATATGGAACGCCTCCCGATTTGTTTCCCAATTTAGTGATGAGGCTAAATTTAACAAATCGTTTGATAAACATCTAAAAGAAGTTGGCAAAAACGTTACAAAACGTCTTGAAAAATACCAGCTAAGTCAAGCCGCTGAACTTTTATATTCGGAGTTTTGGCATTGGTTTTGCGACGAGTGTATAGAAAACTCCAAAAAAGGAGAGATTGGCGCAAAACAACTTAAAGAAGGTCTAATTATATTTATAAAACTACTTCATCCGTTTATGCCTTTTGTAACAGAACAAATTTGGAGTGAAATTGGGGAAGGTGAACTTCTGATTACCTCTACCTGGCCGAAAGCTTAAGGCTTGGCTGTTGCCGATGGTGAACTTGCAGAACTAGCAGTGGGTGCCGCCTCGATAAACTTAAAAGTAGATAGGATTTGTTCACTTAACGCAAGTGATCCTTCCTCAGATTCATAATATGCCGCTGTTATTACATAGCCATTGTTTTGTAAAATAATCAAATAATTAGTCTCTTGTAAATGAGGAACAGGAAAACTTGAAGAAATAATAACTTTTAGCCCCTCGTGATTCGCAACAGTAATATCTTCGGTTTTGTATGTTAAGTTTACATCGTAGGGTGGATTATTTGATTTCCAAGAATCCGCAAAAGTATCATATTTGTTTCTACCTTCAGAAGTCCACCAATCATCAGGATTCTTAGAAGATTTATATAAAGTGACAGTAAGAGGTAAAACATCACTAGCTTCATAACCCACTATGTATTCTTTATCACCTGTAAGCTCAAATTCCGAAAGAACTTTAACTTCATCAGCGTTAGTATTAGGAGGATACCTAAAAGTCAAATTAACCAAACTTATAATAAACGTTTTCCAGTTTGCAGTTGGGTCAGGGGTTGGTGAAGTAGTCACCACCGCAATGGGTGTCGGGGTTGGTGTCGTACCGGAACCACTAAAATATTTTAACCACAACAAATAACCGCCGGCAGCAAGAACCGCAATTAACATTAATATTATTGCAACAATCAGAATTGGAGAGCTTTTCTTTGCAGGTTCTGGAGAGTTTGGCGTGGTTGGTGTTTGTGGTGCAACAGGAGCACTGGGAACATCTGAGTTATCTTGTATCTGAACAGGAGGAACAAAAGTCTCCTTGGGAGTTATGGGTTCAGTCCCCAAACTTTGGGGTATTTGTTCCGATGACTGGGGTGGATTATTTTCCCCTTGTGGTATCGAAGTATTTGGGTCCATAATTTAGAGTAACACATGGATAAGGTTAAGGTCAATAAAGATACTACATACCTAATTCTTATTGTTAGCGCCTTTATATTACTACTTCTTAGTATGGTCAACATTAAAACAATTTCTACAAACAAAGAAGTTCTTGGCATCAATACCCAGACCGAATCTGATGAAAAATTTTGGAATGATTTTTTAATAAACAATCCAAACTATATCCCCGGTTGGATTGAAATAGGTAAGTTTGAGAAAGCTGCCTCCATTAATCCGAACTTTGAAGGTTTAGACAGATAAACTTATTCTTTAGGAGCTTCTGTTGGGTTTTCTCCACCCTCGGCCGGCTGCGCTCCGCCAGTTCCTTCGGCTGCACCCTCAGCAGGAACTTCTCCTTCGACCGGAGCCGGAGCTTCTATCACTTCTTCTTTTTGAGGAGGTTCAACCTTGGCAACAATTTCTTCAGCACCGGTTTTAATATCTACCTTAGATTTATCGTATTTTAGATCCTTAACCATTATTGCCTGATCTACCTCGGAAAGAGCACTAACATCCACCGTAAATTTCTCGGGTAGGTCTGCAGGCAGTGCCTCGACTTTAATTTCATTGAGATACTGAACTACAGTACCAATCGACTGTTTTTCTGCGGGAGACTCACCGGTCAGTTCGACGGGAATATCTGCTTCCACTTTTTCCTTAAGATCAACCTGCAGAAAATCTACGTGAACAGGCTCACTTGTGACTGGATGAACTTGAAGATTGTGTATAAGAACCGGTCTTTCTTCACTTCCCAAGGTAAGAGTAAGAAGGCCCGTCTCCCCCGCCTCTTTGTATATTTTTTCAAAATCTTTTAAATCAACCTGAACAGCCTGTGATTTAACTTTTTTTCCGTAAACGTTTCCGGGTATTATTCCTTTTTTACGAAGATTTTTAACCTTCCTTCCCTCAACCGTTCTTTTATCTGCTTTAAGTATTGTTTTCGGCATTTTTAAAATAATATTCGTGCAAACAAATCGCGAACCAATGTTGCATTATAGCAGTATTCATACCCACCCTGCAACGGCGCGTTGCGGGGACTCTTTGAACACTGGGAAGCAAAGACAGGATTCGATCCTAAAACCTTGACGGGGGTAGTTACTTTTATGCTAACCGGAAAGCCATCTATCCCGGCTTGTTTCCTGAAGTAAAAACCATACTGGTTCAAAACACCGTCTGTTTTGTTGGTCCAAGAAAATATCAACTTTTTATTTTCCCCTCCTAACACCTCAGTTATTATGCCAATTTCTTTACGACCCTTTGAATCAGTAATCTCGGGTGTCAGTACCTGATAGTTTTGGCCGAATGTGCTGGTCACGTTTATGTTGGTGGAATTTTCAGGAACCAAAAGCCTGACATAAGATTTATATCTTCCCGAAGCACCAAGATTAGTATTTGCAGAGTTTTGCAAAGTTAATGTCAGGGTTTTGTTGATTTCCCCTCCTTTGATATTTATGTCAACTTCAGCACTTCTCTTAACAAAATAGTTTGATTTATTAACACCAACGTTTGCCTCGACGATGCCAGCCAGGTCGGAAAAACAATCCCCATCACAACTCGGGATAAACACTGATCCATCCCAATTAAGCGCACTTATCGATTTTTGAACATCTGTTGCATGCAAAAATAACTGCACATGTCTTTGTTCTAGACTTTCATAAATTAACTTCAAAACGGATATTTTCTGTGATGATGATAAGTTTCCGATTTCATCAAGTATGGTTCTTGAAAGGGCTGTCAAAAAACTGGCTTTTTTGTGTGTACCGGGGAAGAAATTATCCTGTACTTCTGACTGAACTTTTTCATACAAGTTGTTTGATGTTATATCCATATTATAATCGGATAAAAATATTGAACCGCTTACTTCCAGAAAATCTTTAATCGGATACAGGTCAATAGAGACAACCCCGTCCACCTGCTTATCCATTTCTTTATCCAAAAACCACTCGGCCCGCTTCGCAGATGTTGGAAAATCCGGATCCCAGTTTGAATCTCTAAGCCACCAATTTGCCTCACCTAAATATTGTCTAATTGGTGCCGGCGGCTCAACATGGCCATTAAGTTGTCCATCAGCTGAATAAACATCACTAATTGCAAAGTCTGAAAGTCTGCCGTTGTCAAAAGTCAAAAGTCCGTAAGAACCTATGAAGCCTCCTGTAGGACGAAGCTCCATATTATTTTCAAAAAGGACGCAGTTTCTCTACAATAATTGTCATTTGAGAAACCAGATTTTTATAGGTTTCAAAATCTACTTTAGACAAAACCATTTTTGCAGCAATCGACCCCTCCCCTTTGCCTGTTATTGTTTTTTCTTCAAGAGTTGAAATACTGGTGTAAATTTGACCAAGTTCCCCGTCTGAATCGCTAAGAACACCAGCCGCTGAATATGGTGAATTTCCAAGCATGTTGCCAAAAAGCGTTTTCCCTTTTTTAATAAGAGGTATCGCACTTATTGCCACATCGGAAGTGTTTTTAAATACATATGATGCATATTCGGTTTCTTTGTAAACCTGTCCTATAAGCGGTATATATTTTAGGACTTTGCTTTCATACAGTCCCACATTAGAAACAATTTTGTTTGAATAAAACAGATTTCGAGCAACATCATCACGTCCAGCCCTAAACTCACGATATGCAAAGTAGGTCAAGGATCCACTGACAATTAGGTTTAATATCGGCAGCAAAAAGACAATTAAAAGCGGTAATAAAATTACTTTTATTCTTTTTCCGGAAGGTTTTCCAATAACTTGTTTATTGTTTTTTTTGAATGGTGGATCTTTCTGTCTTATATATTTTAAGGGTCTGGAACTGATCCATTTATATGTTTCTGTCAGTGAGTAATTAACATCTCTATTCATCCTGGATATCTCTATGTTTCTTGGTAATTTATCGGTTGGAGCATTTGGAAGAGAGATATACTTTATATCTCCCACCAATTTGGTGTTGAGTTGCCAAAATACATTGGAGGAGATTTCTGTCCCTAACAGTAGAATTTCCTTGCCGTAGGGACCAAAAGCAAAAAGCCACTTAACAATCTGTTTTGCCGCGTCACTGGCAAAGACAGGATAAAAAAGCTCTCCTACCGGAATTGAAACAGACCTTTCTCCTATCATGTCGTTTAGATAACTGGGTAATTTAAGATTACTTGCCAGGTCGATTCTGGGACCCAAGAGATCACCCACATAAATTACCCCCGCGTTATCCGGGATTTGTAATCCTTCGACACCCAACACTCCATATATTTCTTTGGGTAGAATTACAAACGTTTTAGTGTTTTGAAAATCTACAGTCTTCAAAAACTTTTTTATATCACCCTCTGCTGTTGACTTGTTTAAAAAACCTGAACAAAAAATTGTATAGCCGTAGACTACGTTTTTTTGAAAGGTGTCGTATGCGCCAATACTAAACTTGTTTCTTACGACAATGTGAGATGTCTTCTCTACCCAACCTTTTACATCGGAGGTCACAACGTTTACAAAGCAATTGTTTGCCAGAAGATTTTCTAAAATATAGATAGATAGGAAGTTTGGCTCTGAGTAAAGAAGAACTAATGATTTTCCGTCAGGGTTCATGTTAATTAATATTTTACCGCAACTCCTTATTTTTTATTTAATTAAAATGCTGCAGGAAAATTAGTTTTCAAGTTGGGTTAAAATTATTAAAACTTGCGCCTCACTCGGAACGTGAAATTTTCACAGAAAATATCCCGAAATTAAAAGTGTTTGTCCAGTTCTTCGTTTAGCAAAAAATCTGCGACTTTGTTTTGCTCGCGGGGTATGTGTTTAAAAAATATTTTTTTATCTAATTCGCTAAATATTTTTCTAATCGACAAATTCAAAATCTGTAACTCCGGCTTTTTAATTTTATAAACGCCGTTCAGCTGTTTAACAACCAGTTCGGAGTCCAGAAAGAAAATAACGTTATTTTCTTTAAATGCGTGTTTACTCTTCAGTAGCCAGTTAAGGGCAAGAAGAACCCCTTCATATTCTGCAACGTTATTGGTGTTGGTATTTAAAAATTTTGATTGCTTTTCTAAAACTTTACCTTTCAACTCTGCAACGAAAGCACATGCCGCAGGTCCAGGATTTCCTCTTGATCCCCCATCTGTATGAATGATTATTGCGTCATTTTGCATGCAATAAGTTTACCACGAGACTTTCGTTTCGTTGAGTGGCAAGCTACGCTTACTTTGAGTTTACGATAAGCAAGCTCCGCTTATCACAAAATTATATTTTTTCTCTGAAAGAAATTCCCAAGAAAAGGGATAAAAGAAGCATGTTTTGTTGAATAGTAAACCAGTAGTGGTCAAAAAGTCCCGTCGTCAAAATAAAAAATATTATTAAAATCCCCCAGGTGTTTTTCGTTTTAATATTTTTAACGAAACATAGCGAAATAAAATAATAAAGAAGGAGAGTGCCGAGAATTCCTATTTCCGTAATAAGAAGTAAATAAATATTATGAACGGGTTGCAGCAACCAAACACCGAAAGAGGTATTTGCATAAAAAATTCCGCTAACAATAAAGTTGTTTAAACCGACTCCAGTAGTCCAACTTCCGGAAAATATTTTCCCTGCAACATCAGCCAGTTCCAATCTTTCACTAAAGTTTTGCGGAAGGGTGATTTTGCTCCCAAGTATTGATCCGGAAAAAACACTAAAGTAAAAACTTAGCAAAAAAAATAAAATTATAAGTAAGTTAAACCCCTTAATACTAAGGATATGCTTTTTAAAAACAAAATATAAAACCAGACAAAAGAAGAGTCCGACAAATGCCGATGATGAGAATGTCAAAACAAAAGCCGACAATATTATCAGTAGCCCAAAAAATCTATAAATATTAATATTTTTCAAATAGTTAAAATGCAGAAAAATTAGGGATGCTCCTAAAAATCCCGCAAATGAGTTTGGATGAGAAAACGTTGAATAAATCCGAAGACGGTTATCTCCAAACAAATTAACAAGAGCAATACCAGGAGTGAAAATTGTAAAAGATCTTTCTCCCAATAGATATAAAATGTTACCCAGTGTTCTCCCTCTGAAAAACTGCAACACCCCGATAAACGAAAAAAATCTGATACTAAATACGTCTTCTCTGTTTTTGACATAATACCCAAGTGCTACAAACTCAATAATTTTCAACCACTTAATAAACGACACATAAAAAACAGATGAGAAGAATAAATTAAAGACAATGAGCCCAAAAAGTAATAGCAGTAAATATTTATATTTTTTGATGTCAGATATGACTTTGATTCTTTTTCTAATAATCCATGGCACAAAAAGACTAATAAATAAAAGGTCTGTTAAATATATTGTTGGCGAGAGATAGTCAACACGTATGCCGAATACAAATGCAAAGTTTGGCCAAAAATGAATAGCTAATTGTGTCGGAAAAAGAAAAATTAAAAGAAGATTTAAATATTTACCAAGAAGTTTTGATTTAAGAATCACTTTTTAGGACTGATAATTAAGAACCTCTCTTCTCCTTCGCCCTCAGAGGTCGTCTCCACATCCTTATTGTCGGCAAGAGCCATATGGACGATTCTTCTTTGCCAGGCTTTCAAATTGTAAAGGTTTTGGGCGGCTCCCGTCTCAATTGCTCTTTGTGCAGTTGTGGTAGCTAAACCTTTAAGATATTCTTCCTCTTTTTGTCTATAATCCCCCACGTTGACAACAATTTTTGACCACTCCCCTGTCTTTTGTTTAAAAAGAACCGATAAAACATTTTGAATACTTAAAAGTGTTTCCCCCCTTTTGCCAATCAGAAGGCCTGTGGCATCTCCCGCATCAATATCCACGGTAAAAATCTCATCGCCCTCGTTGAAGCTAACCGAGGACTTAACGTCGGTTGCCATTAAAGAAAAAAGTTCGTTTACAACTTCTTTTAATATTTCGGTTTTTTCTTTCATTATTTCTTTATGAGACTAGATTTTACCAGATTTATCGCGGGCGTCAAACCTCCCCAACCGGACATTGAAACCTGTTGCCAAACATTAACCAGCGAATAAACCAGCCAATAAAGCGCCAGTCCGGATGGAAGACTTAACCCAAAAATTAAAGTCATTAAAGGCATCATGTAAGTCATGGACTTTTGCATAGCAACCTGAGTATCGTCAAGTGTGCCCTTGGATTTTTTGGCAATTTTTTGTTCTTTTGCCATGTATGGGCTTGTTATTTTCACGGACAAAAACTGCGCAACGGTTGCGAGAATTAAGAATAATCCCGGTATACCGAACGGTATACCCTGAATGTGAAAAGCGTCCGGTTTGCTTATGTCTAAATATAAGAAGCGCGTATTGAGTGGTTGATCGTCCGAAAACTTAAGAGGAGCGTATAAAAGATTATTAAGCTTTCCTGATGCTATATCTTGACTGGATAAAGCTGCTGTAAAAACCTGGAAAAGGGCAATCAATACCAAAAACTGCAATATATAAGGGAGACATCCTGCCGTTGGGTTGATTTTGTTTTGTTTATAAAGTTCTGCTTGTGCTTGTGAGATCTTTACCTTGTCACTTCCGTATTTTTTCCTAAGCTTCGCAAGCTGTGGCTCCATCTCCTTAATTCTTTTCATCGATTCCATGTATGGCTTTGTAAGAGGTCTCAGGAGAAAAATTAAAAATACGCTAAAAAGAATAATTGCAATTCCAAGATTTTGTCCCAAATACTTATAAAAAAGAATAAGAGTATTGTTGTAAAAATATTTCCCATTTATTATTTATTTACGGGATCAAATCCGTAACCTCCCCAAGGATGGCATTTACCGAGCCTTTTTAAACCCATTTCCAAACCTTTGGGAAAACCAAATTTTTCCAAGGCCTCAATTGTATACTCCGAACAGGTCGGTGTAAAACGGCAGGCTTTACCAAAAACAGTCTCCAGAACCGGAGAGATAAATTTTTTATAAAAGCCTAATACAAAGATCAATATTCTCTTTCATTATGTCTGTCGTTGAAACTCTGTAGATGCTTGTCTTTGCCAAAAAAACCACATCGTATCCTTGAACAAGATTTATACTGTCGATTCGAACAGCCTCACTCATCGCTCTTTTGAATCTGTTCCTATCAACCGCGTCTTTTGCGATTTTTGTAGAGACTATAAATCCGAATTTACTGGGTTCACTGTCCCCTCTTTCTACATAAGCTATTCCGAAACTGTCTGATTGAAACACTTTTCCCTCGGTTTGAACCCTGGCATAATCCTTTGCACCGGTAAGTTTAAATTTTTTTGCAAGCATATAATCGGAGCTTAAACAGAAAGATGTTTTCTCCCCTTTAATCTTCGTCTTTTGAGTATATTTCTGCCGGATTTGGTGCTCATTCTGACTCTGAAGCCGTGTGCTCTGACTCTCTTAATTTTACTGGGTTGATAGGTTCTCTTGGTTGCCATGACGTTTATTATAGTTTAACTATTAAATTTTGGCAATTGGGGCTTGACGAATTGTGGATAACTCGTTAATAGTACATAGTACAAAGTACCTAGAAATTAGAGGGGAACTTCCACAACGTCCCGCCCAGACACTCACTGTACTACGTACTAAGTACTCTGCACTAATATCATGAATAATGAACAAGTTTGGAAAGATTCGCTAGAGATCATAAAGGTCACAGTTTCACCTGCAATATTTTCTACCTGGTTCTCACAGACCCATCTTGTTTCCATAGAAGATCTAAGCGAGAGGACTATTGTTGAAATAGGGTGTCCCACTTCTTTCGCAAAAAACACCATTGAAGCAAGATATTTCGGTTTGGTCCAGGACTCATTATCAAAAGTGGTAGGAAAGAAGTGTGATTTGACTTTTATGGTTAAATCAAATCCCAAAATAATTAAGGACATGTTAGGGGAGGCCTCTCCGCTCTTTTCGGTTGAAAAAGATGAAAAAAGTTCTCTTGAGGTTTTACAAAGAGCAAGAGTAAGGCCGAGTTTCACCTTTGAAAATTTTGCAGTTTCTTCTTCAAACCAAATGGCCCATGCCGCAGCAGAGGCGGTTTCTAAAAACTTGGGGTCTGCATATAACCCTCTTTTCATTTGGGGTGGGGTAGGAGTCGGAAAAACTCATCTTATGGTTTCCGTGGGAAACTCCATTCTAAGAAAAGATCCTGAAAAAAAAGTACTTTTTTGCACCGGAGAGGATTTCACAAATGATATTGTTGAGGGTATCAGAAACAAGACAACACAGGCCTTTAGAAACAAATACAGGAAGCTTGATTTACTTCTTATTGACGATATTCAATTTATTGCCGGCAAAGTCACCGTACAGGAAGAATTTTTCCATACTTTCAATTCAGTTACTTCTGTCGGAGGACAGATTATATTAACCTCCGATAGACCTCCTTCCGAAATTTCTAAACTTGAAGAAAGACTCAGAAGCCGATTCGAAGCCGGGCTTATCGTGGATATAGCACCACCCGATTTTGAACTAAGATGTGCAATTACCCAAATTAAAGCAAGAGAAAAGGGGGTTGATATATCTTCTGAACAAGTTCAAATGATTGCGGCAAATACTGAATCCGCCAGAAAAATTGAGGGAATTCTGACAAGAATTTTAACCGAGATACACATAAAGAATGTTATCGTTACAAACGAATTAATCGAGTCAATGTTTTCAAAAAGCCTAGAAACTTCAGGAAAAATAAGTCGAAGTTCTCCCGATGAGGTTGTCGATGCTGTTTCCAAATACTTCCAGATAGGAAAGAGGTTGCTTTTAGGGGAGAGTAGGGCGCGACCCATCGCAAGACCAAGACAAGTTTTAATGTATATATTAAGAACTCATTTAGGAATTCCTTTGGAGGAAATTGGGAGAGTGGTCGGAGGAAGAGACCATACTACGGTAATGCACGCTGTGGAAAAGATAACAGGATTAGCCACAATCGATGTGCAAATCCGTGAGGATATTTTGAAGATAAAACAAACCATTTGAAAATAATTTTTAGGTTTTCTGACTTATCAACAACAAGATTCAATTTATCCACAAATCTATTCACAATTGTCTATGCCTGTCATCAACACAAAATCATCCCGAAAAGTAAATTTAAAATCTAATATTTTTCAACTTATCAACCATCTCTACTACTAGAACTACTAGTTAATATATGATAAACAAAGAAAAGAAAAATTAACGAAATATGAAATTGCAAGTACTTCAGGAAAATTTGGAAAAAGCAGTCAGTATAACAACAAGGTTCGCTAGTACTAAAGCACAGCTTCCTATTTTGGGAAACATTCTTTTATCTGCAAAAAAAAACAAAATATTCATATCTTCAACAAACCTGGAAATATCGGCATCAGTACAAATCGGGGCGAAGGTTGAGAAAGAGGGGGAGATAAGTATTCCCGCAAAAGTTATTACAGACCTTGTTTCCAATCTACCTAAAGAAACAATAAACCTTGAATCCGAAAAAGAACAATTAAAAGTTTCAACGACAGGGTTCTCGTCTACTATCTTAGGGATTGATCCTACAGATTTTCCGAAGGTTCCCAACACACTAAACAATAAAAACACTATCGTTTTTTCCAAAAAAGAGATTTCTGATTCTTTGAATAAAGTTATTTTTGCCACCTCGGTTGATGAAACAAGACCGATCTTGACGGGAGCCCTTTTTATATTGGATAAAGATTCCCTGTCCTTGGTCGCCACGGATGGTTTTAGGCTTTCCAAAAAAGTTATTCCTCTTAAAGACTCTAAAAGTGAGAAAAAAACCGTAGTTATTCCAAAAGGTGTTTTAGGGGAAATTAATAGAGGAATTTTTGAAGCCGATGAGATTCTTTTTGATTTGGAAGAAAATGAAAAACAAATTATTTTTGGGATAGAAGATACTGTTTTAACATCCAGACTATTAGAGGGAGAGTATCCTGATTTTGAAAAGATAATTCCCAAAGAGTCTAATATTAAAATTACATTGGATAAAGAAGAGTTTTTGAGGGCGGTGAAGCTTGCCTCAATCTTTGCCAGAGAATCCGCGAATGTTGTAAAAATTAAAATTTTGAAAGATTTGATAAAAGTTTCGGCTGAAAGTAGCGCAGCGGGGAGCCAGGAAACTAAAGTTGATGCAAAAGTAGATAAAGGAAATACTGAAGAGTTTGAGATTGCTTTTAACTACAGATATATAGAAGATTTCCTATATTCTGTAGTAGGGGAGGAAATAAAAATGGAGTTTTTGAATTCGACATCTGCAGGAGTCTTTAGAGATACGGGGGACTCCAACTATCTTCACTTGATCATGCCGGTAAAAATATAAAACTACTGGCCCTCGACGGGATTTTCCGAAAAGGCTTGTCCGAAACTTGTTTTAAATTCATTAAAAGTTGTTGGTTTAAAATACCAAATCTCCAATATAATTCCCGATCCCTGGTGTCCAATGTATGCAAGTCCCTTATCTGGATAAATATAAAGATTAAATCCGCTGTATGAACTTGATTTATATAAAACGTTTTTGTAATTGCCGTATTTTTCATTTATGCTCGAGATCGTAACATCGTCTTTTGATGAAACAATTTGTTTAACCAAGGTTAGTATTCCTGAATCCATAGAAAATTGGTTATTAAAGTTTGGATTGTTTGATTCATATTCAAGTGTTGTGATTGTATCGCTTCTGTTTTCTTTTACTGCGGTTCCCATTTGGCCAATAACATCATCTTCAGTACTAATACCGGGTGTGAGATTGTTATATGAGGCTCCGGTTTCGGGAATTTTGGTTTTTCGATTAGTGCCTCCTCCACCGGAAAGGGAAATGTAGACAATATACAATATCGATAACAGCGAAATTACGGCGATTGCTAAGATTACCTTCTTGTTTTTAAGCATATTTATATTTTACCCTAATTAAAAACATATCTCATTAAAAATTGATAATGAATTGGCCATTTTTGTTGGACGTTTCCACACCTAGGTTGGATAACATAGAGAGCTATTGCCTCCGGTAAAGATTCTCCATCATTCCAATTTTTGGTAGCACCGTAGAAACAGTAAGGAGACTCACTTGTTATTCCCGGATACTCTAAATACAACTGATAGAGTTTTGCGGTTTTATTTCCCCACGATAATGAATGTCCCAGTTCGTGAGAAAGGGTATAAAGGGCATCTGCCTGGTTTTTAACACCAAGTTTATAAAAATCTACATAACTTCCATGATTCCATCCCCAAAAGCTTTCAAACGAGATGGGGTTATACCTAAGAGGTAATGATGGATAAGACATACAGACTTTTGAAATATAGCTGCCGTATTTTGAAACCATCACACCTCTTGCATTAACAATGTTGGCATAATATTCTGATGGCCAAGCTTTGGAATCGATATTTAAACATGCAGCCGGGGGAGTGCCTATTGATATAGAAGCCGCGCCGGACACTTCTTGTTGGGCAGCTTCTTCCGAATCTGCTATGACAGTAAAAGTGTCTAAAATAACGGAATCTTTATAATCATTTCCGGAATAATTTTCAGTATAAGTAAAAACATAAGGGATGCTGGGAGATATTGAATCAGGAATGTTGGTGGGTACTTCAGATGGGCATGTTTTTGCCGGACCCGTCGAAAATATTTGGCAGTCATTTTTGAAGGCAATATTTGTTAAGAGACTTTTCTTTGCAGTGACAGTAATGGTATAGCTAATTTGCAATGGTAATTCCGTATTTTTAAATGGTCCCTGAGGACTTGCTGCTTTGTCAACTTGAATGTAGGGGTTCGAACTTAAAGTTGTTATTTGTGTAGGGGGTACAACATAAGCGCCGGAATTGATGATAAAAAGAATAAGAGCAACTACCACAGGGAAAACCAAAAGGGTTACCAAAACAGGTGTTCCGATCGAGACAAGAACCGCCCCTCCAAGGGTTGTAAAAAACCTGCCGATACTTGATCCGACAGTACCCAGGTTGATCGTTCCACCTGCGGCCGCCGATGCTAGACCGTAGGATCCGACCCCAGCCACGATTCCTACAACAGGCCCTGCAATTGCAAAAGATCCAATTCCCAGAACGGTTCCCATTATGTAGGGAGCATTTTTTTTGATTTTGTCCCAGGGAATTTTACTTGCAATCCAGCCAACTGCCGCACCGATTGCGGCTGTTACTATTGCGAGCGGACCGCCGGCCAGTCCTATTGCCGCACCTGTTCCGGCACCGGTAGTTGCACCGCCAGCTGCTCCTACTGCAGTTCCAGTTGCCCCACCCGCTGCAGCTCCGACACCTGTTCCGATGGCTTCACCGGCAATCACACCTCCAACCCCGGCAGTCACAACTCCAGTTTCCAAAGCGGCGGCTCCAGCAATGGCGCTGACCCCCTCGGTGGCTACAATGGCCGTACTTGCAACCTCAGTCGCAGCCGGTGTTATAAACGTAAAACCAAAATTAATCCCTAATGAGCTTCCTAGCCCTTCAAAAAAAGTTGAGGCGCCTGGTATTTGCTGAATAATAGAAATAAAAATACCGCCTCCAAAAGGGGTGTACTTGGTTAGTCCAACAACAGAAAGAGCTTGTTGTCCAATTTCACTGTTGTATATTCCCGTAATTAAACTGTCGGCGGGTAATTTCACAATTTGAGAGTCGATAAAATTGCGGGCCTGTCCAAGCAGAAAACTTTGAGCCTGATCTTTACCAAATGAGGTTACATTATCCAGAAAGTTTGATTGAGATTGAAGAAGATTTGAATAGCCGTCGCTCAGGCGATGAAGATTGATTTCGTGTGTATATCCCTCTACCGGTTGGGTAGTGAGTGTAACTTTAATTTCATCCGGATCGGGTCCAAAAACTGCAGCAGCCAGACCGCCATTTACAGACGCAAGAATGTTTCTGCTTAGTTGAGTGGAGTTATTAAAGAAAGTTAATTCTCGTGTAGCTGTTTTTAAAGAGTTCTGTACGTTTGTGTCCGAACTAATACCCTTGACGATATTAGTTTCTTTAGAGACAGACCTCAGAATGGCCGTTTGAAAAGTTGTTTCTATCTGCTGTGAGGGATTGTTAATTGCAAATACTGTGTCGTTTGCTGTTTTGTCAGCCAAAACCGCAATTTCTTCCTCAGACATATTTTTAGCAAATTCGCTCGAGTGAATTTTTACCTTTACAATATTGGAAATTTCTTTCCTGAAAGATTGGGGATATGTTTTAGCTTTCTCGATAAACTGTTTGGTGTTTTCATCCGGTGTTTGGGCTTGAGGAGTCTCAACTTTTACATAAATTTTTTTATCTTCCAAAAAACTTTGTATTTCTTTTTGTTTTTGTATTTTTTCTTCAAAGGACTTTTTTGTTCTTTCGATTTCTTGTTGTCTTTTATAAATTTCCTGTTTTTTTCTGAAAGCCTCCTCAACATTTTTTTGAGCACTTTTTTGAGTTTCTTTTAGTCCAATCTCTCTTTTTAGTCTTTCAGCCTCCTGTTGTTCCCTTGCTACTTTGTCGGGCATGTTTGATTCGGTTGGTTTTTCCCCGCCTGTAGATTCTGAAGCAAGTTCTTCTACGGCAAGTTCTGCCTTTTTGATGTTTGCAAAATCTTTTTCTGATTTGATGGATATCCCTGTAAGACGATAAACAAAATCTATAAAGTCACGCCTATCTTTCCAGTTAAATTCTCCCGAGATGTAAGGTTTGTCTGCTGAATAAATTGCATCTTCCGGGAAAAAATGGGCAAACGCATACCTTAAGTAATTTATGTTTTCCGGAGTTAAACTGATTTTATTTGCCATAATTATTTATTGGAGTATTTTTACTCATCATCATTTTTACTTGTCAGTATAGGGATTTGTTGCCACCTTAATTACTTCCTGCGGCTTGGTTGTTATAAGTTTGTTTTCGTTATCCGAGGCAACAATTCTGATTGGTGCGTGGTGAGGTCCGGCAAAGAAAATTCCTTCTCCGACGTTGGCAGCCAGAAGAAGTCTCTTTTCTCCCTGGGAATGTTTCAGGAGGACCTGCATGGCGCTGTTTGTGACTATGGCCTTTCCTATGTCCTGTCCGAGGAAGTCTTCGACGTCCTGGGTTATCGTAGTGAGTCCCAGATAGTATTTGCGGGCCCTCTTGACAACACTCCACAAAAATTGGGCCGTATCGGGATACCTCATCATGTGCCAAGCCTCGTCCACTATTAAAATTCTTTTCTTCAAGTCCTTTTTAACCCTTGTCCAAATATAATCAAGAATTATAAACATGGCGATGGGGCGGAGTGCGTCCTGCAGATCTTTAACGGAGAAAACAGTAAATGGGTTAGTGATATTAATGTTTGTTTGTTGGTCAAAAATTCCCACAAAACTCCCTTTGACAAACTTTTCTATTCTGGCGGCCAGGTCCAAGGCGTCGGGAACCTCCATTCCAATAAGAGTTTTATAAAGATCTTCCATTAAAGGTGGTTCTTTTCCTTGAGTATCAGGATCCATAGTTATTCCCTTGGCTTTATAGGTGATGATAAGGGCCCTATCCAAAAGCGCTTCCTGAGTTGGGGTAATTGCTCCCATAATTACTTTCATCAGAGAGTGAAGTGAGAGAATTTTAAGTCCAAGCTGGTTTTCTCCTTCTTCTCTGATTTGTGATAAGTCGAAGGGGTTTATTTTTGCGGTTGAGTTGTATGAGAAAGAAATATATTCGCCCCCCACGGCTTCAGCAATGGTTTTGTATTCGCTTTCAGGATCAATAACGATTGTTTCTATTCCGACCATGAGGGATCTAATTGCTTCCAGTTTGACAAAATAAGACTTGCCGGCGCCACTGGTTGCGAAGATTGTCATATTGGCGTTTTGCAGGCTAAATCTATCAAAAATGATAGGTCGCTTGAAAGCTCGGTCGAGGTTAGAGGAAAAGTGGTGGCAACGGAGGTTGTATCCATGTTTCTCGTAATGTTTAACCTGTCTATTCCAAAAGGAGCCGTTGCCGTAAAACCCTCGGACATATCAAGTATGGCATGTTTACTGACAATCATCAGGGATCCGAGTTGGGATTCAACCTGTTTGGTTATTTGGTTAAGCTCTTCGGGGGAGTTGGCGGGAATTGTTATATAAAATCCAAACTCATAAAAACGCTCGATTCCCTTTACAAGTTGTTCCTGTAGAGCCTGAGCGTCTTCAAGTTTTGCTTGGGTAAAAGGATCAACGATCTTGCCGCGCTCGATATCTGTCGTCATCTCCGCTTCCATTTCGGCAATTTTGCGTCTTAGATCGTCAAGCACGCTTTTTCCGTCTACAGGATAAATGTAAAAAGAAATGTCAAGTGAAGTATCAATGTTCACGACCGGTTCAAGCCATCCGGGTGCAACGAATCTCGGATAACCTCCAACAAAAATAGTTCTGAAGTAGACATCGTTTATTTTTAAATAATCAAAATCTACCTCGACAGATTGAGGGGAAATCACATCCAGTAAATTCATTTTTTGATTCATGACTGAAAAAGACGGAGATATAATCTGCGGTTTAGCCTCGGTTTCCTGGGTGGGAACCGTCGGTTGCTGGCCTTGTTTGTTGTCTGGTTTCATTTATTTTCGAGTATTACCTCGGGCTCCTTTTTAACGGCTGGCTTTTCCGGATTGTAAATTGAATAAAACAAGTTTATAAGCTCGGGAGTTATAAGTTGTTTGAATTTGATTCCAAGTCGTCCCGCCTGACGGATAAGATGATCGCGTCTTGGGTAAAGAGCAATTTTCGCTTTTTTAATAACATATGATTTAGTAAATGGAAGGGGTCCGGATAGTTTTGTGACTGCGGCTATAGATTTTGCTACCCCAAGCTCAAGTGGGGACAGATAAAGAACGACAAAAAATCTTTTTCCCAAAACATTTTTCTTTTTAACGGATTCGGTTATAAAGTTTTTATAATCCTGCATGAGCTTTGCAAGAAGGGGCTGAGTAATCTTTTTTGATTGCTCATCCAGAAAGTTTAGATATGATGAAATATCTTTCTTTTGAGTTAAAACAACAATTTGTACGGAAAAAGTAAGTGAATTTATCATGGCTGCATAAGCAGCAATTACGGCCTCCTGCTCTTTTTCTGAAAGGAGCCCGAAGTTCAGGGAGGTTGACTCCATGATAAGAGCCGCTCCGCCATCTTTATAAATAACGATGTCATTGGTAATGTCGGCAACAGGTACAAAATCCTGGGTGGTTGAAGTTAAAGGTTTGTCGGGAATGTTTATAAATGGAATTTTGGGTATATTCATTGGTTTGTCAGTATATTTGTCGGTTGTTGCATTGGGACTGCTTGAGTTGTTACAAGTGATCTTCCTTCGACCAGAATCGGGGGAATAATTTCTCCTTTGGCCTCAAAATTAACGGGCATAAATTGATATCCGTCCTTTTCACTGATAATGCCGTATTGGCCATTATCAAGAGCGGTGACCGCCATAAAATGTCCGAGTTTGTTGCTTCTAAGAGCTCTAATGGGTCTGCCGTATTCGTCTCTAATCTCAATAATTGCTCCCTCGATGATTCTTCTTGCCTCGTCAACAACCTGACCCACCACTACGTTGGGATATGTAGGCGGGTTCGGGGGAGTGGCATCAATTGAAAAAATAGCTTCTCTGGTAGAAACTATTTCTTCTCCGGCAATTGTAGGATTAACATGCTGAGTCTGGATTTGTACTGTTTGAGAAATGGGTTGAATCCTTTCCTCAACAACAAGATGGGTAGTTTGCATGGGGGTTATTTTGACAGGTGTGCTTACAGGAATCTCCAGTTTCTTGGGAGTAGGGGGGGGTGTTGGAACGGCGGGAGCTTGGACTGTGGCCACAGGAGTGATGGGACTTTTAATTCCGGCAAACATTCCGGCAAGAGCAGCCAGAAAACCCTGTTCCGCACCTTCCAATTTGGCAAGGGGTCCGGCCATTTGTTTGGCGCTTTCCAAATAGTTTTTGAGAGCGGCATCTTGGTTTTGATTTCCTTGTTGGGGCGAAATGTTGCTAGTCGCAGTTTCATCTTGAAAAAACTTAGGCATTTCTTTTGTTTTTTTCCAGTTGAAAATTGTTGGAGAATAGATTGTTTTGAAAAACGACAGAATCCACTGTTCCAGGGGACGCTCCTCAAGAGGTATAAAAGCCATGGCAGCACCCAAAATTACAGAAACAATTGCAAACGGCCATTTGATTATTCCGATGAGGGGGGAGGAATAAAAAATTAGACCAACCAAAAAACCACCCGCGAGTTGGAAAAACTGTTTAAGGGTCATATCTCCCACCAATCGGAATTGGTAAGAAGATATATTTTGCGGAAT
>Ga0075802_131_pt2 | contig 22910 bp, 26 predicted proteins | sample RifGroC2_FD_68453 | JGI IMG/M metagenome (GOLD analysis project Ga0075802, IMG submission 68453) | Microgenomates (Woesebacteria) bacterium GW2011_GWC2_40_30
GATTATCGTTGTGATTTCAATTGGGGTTATGCTCATAACCGGTTGGAATCAAATAGTGGGAAACTTTAATATCAACCATCCGGAAATAATGGAGGCGGGGGAGGCGGTTGACAGGGTTACTCCGAAAGACGCCCTTATTGTTGCACCCTATAACGGCGACACGGCCTTTTTGTATCAAACTAAACGATTCGGTTGGCCAGCAATTGATAACTCGATCGATAATATTATTGAAGAAGGGGCAGACTACTACGTATCCGTGAATTTGGGCAGCAAGGATACCAAAATGATAGAGGCAAGGTTTAAAACAGTAGAAAAGACGGATAAGTATATTATTATTGACCTTAACAAACCTATTAAATAACCATGAAGATATTAATGTTGACCCCCTACCTACCCTTTCCGGATTCATCCGGCGGGCAAATCCGCTCATATAATTTAATTAAGGGTTTAAGCAAGAAACATAAAATCACCCTTTTTTCCCTAATTAAAGATGACTCTGAAAGAAAGTTTATTCCGGAACTTGAAAAACTCGAAATCCCCATGGACTTTAAGGAATATTCTTTTAACCGGTTTCGGGCCTTACCCCTTCCTGGTTATCAGAAACCTTTCACCGTACGAAACAAAAGCTGTTCAGGAAGAAATTACCCAGGTTGATTACGACTTAATTCACGCAGAAACATTTTATGTTATGCCTCATATTCCCGAAACTAAAACCCCGATCCTTTTGGTCGAACAGACGATAGAGTATCTGGTTTATAAGCATTATGTGGAAGGGATAAAAAACCCCATATTACGCTCTCTTTTATCAATTGATGTCGCAAAGCTTAAATACTGGGAGACGAAGTTTTGGAAAAAAGCCGATGGGGTGGTCGCGGTATCTGAGTCGGACAGGAAAGAGATGCTGAAACTGGTCCCCAATCTTAAGGTCAACCTTGTTCCGAATGGGGTAAATCTGGATTTCTTTAAAGAGAAGGATAGCTGGCACTCACCGGAATTCAAAATTCTTTTTATTGCCAATTTCAAATGGTTGCAAAATGTTGAAGCGGCTGAACTTCTTCTAAAAGAAGTCTTTCCGCGGGTACATGCCAAAAGTCCCAAAGTAAAAGTTTGGGTTGTCGGTCAGCATATACCTGAAGAAATTTTAAAATATAAATCCGAAAATATAATTATCGATAATTTAAGCGAAGACGATCAGGAAGGGATAAGAAATGCTTATTACGAATCCTCAGTTTTTGTCTCGCCTCTTAGGGGGCCCGGAGGAACCAGACTTAAGCATTTGGCGGCAATGGCTGCAAAGTTGCCTCTGGTTACGACATCGGTGGGTGCTGAAGGTCTTGGTGCGGCCGACGGCAGGGAAGTAATAATCAGGGACACTTCCAAAGAGATTGCCGATGCAACCTTACGGATTTTGGGAAATGAAAAGTTGGCAAAAAAGATAGCGGAAAACGCCAGAAAACTGGTTGAGCAAAAGTTCAGTTGGTATAAAATGGGGGAATATTTGGACAAAATATATGAAAAAACCGCTACTCACGATAGTAATTCTTAATTACAATACAAAAGAGCTTTTGGAAGACTGCCTTAATTCCGTTAAGGCACACATTAATGAGGTACCCTTGGAGGTAATAGTGTCTGATAATTCTTCGGCCGACGGGAGCCCCGAAATGGTCCGGAGAAAATTTCCCTGGGTGAAGTATACCGAAGGACCAAATGAAGGATTTTCTAAAGGCAATAATAGGGCTAGACCCATGGTTACCGGAGATATGGTTCTTTTTTTAAATCCAGATACGATTGTTCATAAAGATGTTTTTGCAAAAACAGTCATATTTTTAAAGGAACATCCGAATGCTGGCGCGGTAACCTGTAAACTGGTACTTCCGAACGGTAAAATGGATAAGGACACCAGACGCCGTTTTCCTACTCCTAAAATTGCCTTTCAGCACTTAATTTTAGGTAACGGCAAGGCTTATTGGTACGAAGACATTTCCGAAAATATAACTCATGAAGTGGAAGCAATTCAGGGTGCTTTCTTTTTGACCCGGAAAAAGGTGTTGGATGAAGTGGGTTGGTTTGACGAAAAATATTTTTTTGATGGGGAGGACATTGACCTTTGCTACCAAATACACAAAGCCGGCTACAAAATTTTTTATTATCCGGAGGTAACAGTAACCCATCTTAAAGGCGTTACCAAAGGCAAAGTTTCGGAGTGGAAACATAAAGTCAGTCCCAAACAGCGTAAAAAAATCCGCTTGGCAGGAGTTACTTCCATGGAAAGGTTTTTCAGAAAGAATTTGTGGAAAAAATATCCGCTGGTTTTCGATTATTTTGTTGTTTTCGGGATAAAAGTATTTAAAGTATTTAGGTATATCAAAGTGGCCCTATTATCCTCATACTAAAAAATTTATGACAAAAATATTATTGGATGCCCGTCTTTATGGGCTTGAAAATGCAGGTCTGGGGAGATATTTAATTAATCTTGTAGGCGAACTTTCGAAGCTGGATTCAAAGAACGAATATGTTATTCTTCTCAGGAAAAAATATTTTGATTCCTTGAAACTGCCGGATAATTGGAAAAAAATATTGGCGGACTATCGACATTACAGTTTAGCGGAGCAAATAATGATCCCCGGGATCATTAAAAAAGAAAAACCCGACATAACCCACTTTCCGCATTTTAATGTACCCATATTTTTCAGAGGTAAATTTATTGTGACAATTCACGATATGCTGATGCATAAAAGCGTGGGACTTGCGGCGACAACACTCCCTGCGCCGGTTTATTTTATTAAAAGGCTGGGGTATAGATTTGTATTTGATAATGCGGTTAAAAAATCAAAAATGATTTTGGTGCCAAGCTACGCAGTCAGGGATGAACTGATGGAAGAGTACAAAGTGGATTCCGATAAAATAAAGGTGACTTATGAAGGATTTGATAGAAAAATCTCCGGAGGGTCTGAAGTTGAAATGCCAAAGCCATACTTTGTTTATACGGGAAACGCATATCCCCACAAGAATTTATCAAGGCTAATCGAGGCTATAAGACTATTGAACACAAAAAGTAAACAGAAGGTGTTTTTGGCAATTGCATCATCGAGGAATATTTTTACCCAAAGAATAGAAAAACAGGCTCAAAAGTGGGGTGTAATTGAATTGGTAAAACTTGTTGGTTTTGTTCCCGATGAAAAACTCGGGGGTTTGTATAAAAATTCCATAGGATTTGTGTTCCCGTCCCTTTCCGAAGGTTTTGGCCTTCCCGGACTTGAAGCAATGGCCTCCGGAACTTTACTTTTGGCATCGGATATAAAGGTTTTTAAAGAAATATACGGCGAGAATGCTTTGTATTTCGACCCGAAAGACCCCAACTCAATTGCAGCTGCCATGGAAACTGCAATGTCTATGGGTAGCTCCGATCGTGCCAGAAAGATTTCAAATTCAATCAAGTTTGTAAATAAATATTCTTGGGTTAAAATGGCGAATGAAACCTTGGAAGCATACAAAAAAAGTTGCGATAGTATACGACAGGGTCAATAAGTGGGGAGGTGCCGAACGTGTACTCCTGGCTCTTCATGAAATTTTTCCCGATGCACCTCTTTATACCTCCGTATATGATTCCAAAAAGGCTTCTTGGGCAAAAGTTTTTCCGGCAGTTAAAACATCATTTTTGCAAAAGATTCCTCTTGTCAAGTCGCTTCATGAACTTTTCGGTTGGTTGATGCCTGTTGCCTTTGAGTCATTTAATTTTGATAAATTTGATCTGGTAATTAGTGTTACGTCGGAGGCCGCTAAGGGTATAAAAACCAAACCCGACACTTTGCATATCTGCTATTGTCTGACGCCAACCAGATATCTCTGGAGTTTAAATGACTATTATTTTAAAAACCCTCCGGTTTACTTTAAAATATTTCCTTTTTTTCGTGTAATCTCAAAACCTTTTGTCGGATACCTTAAGACATGGGAGGTAAAAGCTGCAAAACGGCCCGACAAGATGATTGCCATTTCGACCGAAGTAAAAAAGAGAATAAAGAAATATTACAAACGCGATTCAGAAATGATATTTCCTCCGGTTGAATTTAAAAGTCCCAGGTCAAAAACTCTTGGTAAGCGCGGACATTATTTGGTTGTAAACAGACTGGTTCCTTATAAAAAAGTTGATCTTGCAGTTTCCGCTTTTAATCAATTGGGGCTCCCATTAATAGTTGTTGGAACGGGAAGTGAAAGAGTGAAGTTGAAGCGCAGTGCCAAGGAAAATATAAAATTTGTCGGCGAGGTTTCCGAAACAAAGCTTGCCAAATACTATCAAAATGCCAAAGCTCTTATTATGCCCCAGGAAGAAGATTTTGGTATAGTTGCCGTAGAGGCCCAGAGTTACGGCGTACCCGTCATTGCCTATAAAAAAGGAGGATCACTTGACACTGTTATCGATGGAAAAACCGGAATTCTTTTTGATAAACAAAACCCCAAAACGCTAATTAGGGCAGTCAGGAAATTTGAAAAAATGAAGTTTGATAAAAAGCGGCTTACCGAAAATGCCCGGAAGTTTTCAAAAGCTAGATTTAAAAAAGAGTTTCTTGACTTAACTAAAAAGATGTTAAACTAATAGCTAATGAAAGTTTTCGGATTTTTGTCTAAAATACAAAAAGTGGAAAACGGCAATTACAAAGATCATCTTTATGCATTGATTTTAGCGGGCGGTGGTGGAACAAGACTTTGGCCCAGGTCCAGACAGAAAACCCCAAAACAATTTTTAAAACTTTTTGATAACCAAACTTTAACTCAAGTCGCCGTAAAACGTTTTGCTGAAATTCTTCCTTGGGAGAAAATCTTCATTGTCACAGTTTCACCGGAATATAAGAAAGAAGTTCTCAGGGAAAATCCAAGGCTTCACCCCGAAAATGTTATTGTCGAACCGGTCAGGCGCGAAACAGGGCCGGCTCATGCACTTGGCGCCCTCTTTATTGAATCAAAAGATCCCGACGCGGTTATTATGACCGAGGCGGCAGACAGGGTGGTCAAGCCGATTTCAAGATATTTGGAAACTTTAGTCCGGGCAGCAAAAGAAGCTTATGAAAAGCATGTGCTTATTGCTATGGGGGTTGAACCAAGATATCCCCATACGGGTCTGGGACACATCAAAAAAGGAGATAAGGTTAGGGTAAAGGGAAACGTGGATTTTTACAAACTGGACGGATTTGTTGAGAAGCCCCCCATTGAACTGGCCAAGGAGTATACGGCATCCGGAAAATATCTTTGGAATGCGGGCCAATACGTGTGGAGAGCGGATGATCTTTTGAATTCTTTTAAAAAACATCAGCCGGGAATCTATAAGAATCTTCAGGATATCAAGCCGCATATAGGCAAAGCCGATGAAGCAAGAGTCATGGCATCCGAGTATAAAAAAATGCCTGCGATATCCGTTGATTATGCGATAAGCGAGCGGGAGAAGAACTTTTTGGCTGTCGCCGGAGATTTTTTTTGGACGGATATAGGGGATTGGAGAGAAGTTTGGGCGAATTCCAAAAAAGACAATAAAAGCAATGTAATAATTTCAGGGGATGAGCCCGGCGGAGAGGTATTAACAATCGACACGACCGATGCTCTGGTACACTCCGACGGTAGAATGATTGCCGTAGTAGGCCTTGATAACATCGTGGTGGTCGATACAAAAGACGCGCTTTTGGTTTGCTCCAAGAGTCATGCGCAATCCGTTAAAAAAGTTGTGGAACAGCTTAAAGAAGAAAAGAATGTAAATCTTCTTTGAAAATATGTTATACGAAATTGTTAAAAGAGGTATGGATATTGTCTTATCAATATTTCTTTTGGTTCTTTTTTCTCCATTAATGCTTGTTACCGCTCTTGTAATCAAAGAAAAATCAAATATTCATATGAAAAGAATTGGCAAAGGGGGAAGGATTTTCAGACTTTACAAATTCCGTTCGATGGCAGTTAATGCCGATTATCTTTTAACAAAAGATCCCAGATTCAAAAAACTTTACAGCGAATATAAAAAATCCAGTTTTAAACTCCATGAAGACCCGCGCGTGACCAGGTTTGGAAAATTTATCAGAAAATATTCCATTGATGAAATGCCCCAATTTTTAAATGTTTTAAAGGGTGAGATGAGTATAGTTGGGCCGCGTCCGTATCATGCCGATGAACTTGCCGAGCAGCAAAAAAGATATCCCGGGACGGAGCCGTATGTAAAAGAGACTCAAACGGTAAAACCCGGCATCACCGGCTTTTGGCAGGTAACAGGGAGAAGCAATATCAATTTCGACAAGAGAATAAAAATGGATGCGGACTATGCCAGAAAGAAATCACTCCTAATGGACTTGGCCATTATCCTAAGAACCCCAATCGCAATGATTAGCGGTGTCGGAGCCGTCTGATTTGTTGTATTATTAATGCATGGAAAATGGCTCAATATTGGTTCCGAAAATCAATGTTGCCGAAAACGACATAGTGCAAAAGCTTGCTCCGGAAGAACAGGCTAGAGAAATAATAAATCCTGTAAAGCCCAGGAGGGTGTGGGTAAAAATAACCCTAGGAATCTTACTGGCAATCGCAATCCTCTTGGTTTACAACATCATATCGGGACTTCTGATTTATCAAAAAACAACCAAGCTGGTAAATGGTGCCAAAACTTTGTCTGAAACAGCCAAATCGCAGGATCTTGCGAAGATAAAGACGGAAGTGGGTAATACGAAAAAATTATTAAATAGTGTTTCAGGTACATATAAACTGGTAGCCTGGGAAAAATTTTTGCCGTTTGTCGGTGCCTACATTGCCGATGGAAGCCACGCAATTGCTGCAGGACAGGCAGGGCTTGATGTCGGGGAATCGCTTCTGACGGTAATTGAACCATATGCAGATCTCCTTGGCTTTGCCGGTGGCCAGAATGTTTTGGGGGCAAAAACGGGAGAGGAAACAGCTGAGGATAGAATTGACTTTATTGCCAAGACAATTCCGGACCTCATTCCCCAAATTGATACAATTTCAGGAAAAATGAAAACGGTTCAGAGCGAAATATCACAAATAAACCCGGACAGGTATCCCGAGAAAGTCCAGGGAAAAGCCGTCAGGGCGCAAATTAAAAGTATTGTAGACACGGTAAACGAAACATCGACATTTTTGGTTAACGGAAAACCTTTTCTGGAATCTGCCCAGTATCTTTTGGGAATGGACTCTCCAAGAACCTATCTTCTCTTGTTTCAAAATGACAAGGAATTGAGGCCCACCGGAGGGTTTATGACTGCTTATGCTATCTTGAAAGTCGATAAGGCAAAGGTGAGCACTGTCACAAGCAATGATATTTACGCTCTTGATGCGGTTTACAAATCTTCCGTAGACGCACCTAATCCGATCATTAAATATATAAAAGGGCCTTACATTTTGTCGAAGAAATGGAGATTGAGGGATATGAATTGGTCGCCGGATTTTGTTGAAAGCATGAAAGTTGTGGTTCCTGCGGCGGAGGATGCCGGGGTGGAAGACATTGATGGCGTAATTGCGGTTGACACACAAATTCTGGTAAACATATTGGACGTCATAGGGCCGATCGGGGTACCCGGTTTTGGAAATTTCAGTACGGAGGTGTCCCCCGAGTGCAACTGTGCCCAGGTGATTCACGAACTCGAAGCCTTTGCTGATGTTGAGGGGCCTGTCATTTGGGATCCTATAACAGGAAAAATTATTCAGAGACCTCCGAATTCTGACAACAGAAAGAAAATAATAGGGCCTTTAATGAATTCGATTTTGGCAAACTCCATGGGTCAGCCAAAAGACAAGATCCCGGGTCTCCTGCAGGCAGGTTTTAAATCTTTAATGGAAAAGCATGTCCTTTTCTATCTGTTGGATGACAATGTCCAAAAGGCCGTTGCAGATTTTGGGTTGAGCGGAACGATAAAAAATTATGACGGAGACTATTTGCATATAAATGATGCAAACCTTGGAGGTAGAAAATCCAACCTTTATGCCTATGAAAATGTCGAACAGGATATTCAAGTTGCAGGGGACGGATCCGTAACAAAAACGGTCACAATAACATACCAAAATCCCGAAAAACAGGACGGTTGGCTGAACTCGGTTCTGCCAACCTGGGTAAGAGTTTATGTTCCCAAAGGGAGCGAGCTCATTGCCGCTGAGGGGTTGGAGATGGCGGCAGAACCCTATGAAGATTTGGGGAAAACAGTATTCGCGGGATTTTTCCAGCTTCGTCCTGAAGGGGTTGCCAAAGTCACATTTAAATATAAGCTGCCTTTCAAAGTCGCCAAAGAATATAAACTCCTTTTACAGAAACAGCCGGGTACCGACGGGTTTTTGTATACGGTGAACCTTGGCAAGCATTCCGAAGAATTTAAACTGACGACAGACAAGGAGATAAAAATTGAATTGTAGAATGTCTTCACGATATACCGCACAATGACACCCAGAGGCTACACGTCGGAAGGAATAATACTGGGGAGAAGAAATTATGGGGAAGCCGACAGAATTCTTCTTGTTTACTCTGAAGACAAAGGTAAATTATCACTTCTTGCCAAAGGAATAAGGCGTCCGAAAAGCCGTAAAAGGGGACACCTGGAAATTTTCACCAGGATTCGGTTTCAAGCAGTCTCGGGCAGAGGCCTTGGAATCATAACCGAGGTCGAGACAGTTGATGATTATGAAAGCATCAGGCAATCAATAAAGAAAGTTTCCCTGGCATATTATTTTGTTGAAGTTTTGGGAAAAGCCATTCATGAGGGTGAGGCAAATCCCGAAGTGTACTCTCTCCTTGTGGGCTCCATGGAGAAGCTAAAAACCGCAAAAAAACTTAAGGAGCTGAGGATGGAGTTTGTCGTAAATCTTTTAAAATTGCTTGGTTATTGGCCGAAAGATATGAAACTACCCCTTCCCGATGAAAAATTGGAAGAGGTGTTGGAAAGACAAATCTATTCGATAAGAGTTGGAAAGATAATGTTAGAATAAATTATGCAGGAAGATATTTTGACGGTTTCCGGATTAAGCGTTGAATTTGACAACCATACCGTACTTGATGACATAAGTTTTGCGGTCAGACGCGATTCAACCATGGCAATAATCGGACCAAACGGCGCGGGAAAATCGGTTCTTTTCAGATCGCTCCTGAATTTGATTCCTTACAAAGGCACGGTTTCTTGGAGTGAAGATACTCGAATCGGATATGTTCCCCAAAAACTGGCTATTGATAAAGAGTTGCCGTTAACCGTATATGAATTCTTGAGTTTTAAAGAAAAAAGTAGAGATAAAATCCTTGAGGTAATGGGGGCGGTTGGCTTTTTGAAAGAAGCGAACCATATTCACAATGACACAAGAGTTCTAAAAACCCGTATAGGAAACCTGTCAGGAGGGGAATTACAAAGAGTTCTCATCGCCTATGCACTTCTCGGGAAACCCAACGTTTTGCTTTTTGACGAACCAACCGCCGGGGTTGATATTGCCGGCGAAGAAACTGTATATGGGCTTATTCATAAACTAAAAGCAGACAAAGACCTGACAATTATTTTTATTTCCCACGAATTGGAAGTTGTAAATAAATATGCCGACTCGGTCCTTTGTCTTAATAAGGAAAAAGTTTGTTTTGGTCCGCCAAAGACAGCAATTGATAAAGAAAGTCTGGAAAAAATGTACGGAGAGGAAACTCATATATATCACCACCATGACCACTAACTTACTACTACTCCTGGCAGTCGGTGCTCTTTCAGGAGCAGTTTCGGGATATCTTGGAAGCTTTATGGTTTTAAGAAGAATGTCTCTTGTTGGAGATGCTCTTTCCCATGTGGCACTGCCCGGAATTGCGGTTGCCCTGGCAATAGGGGTCAATCCCATGCTGGGAGCTCTTCTTGCGCTTACCCTGGCAGCTGTCGGCATTTGGTATCTTAGTGATCACTCCGAAATTTATCCGGAAGCTTTGGTGGGAATATTTTTTACGGCCTCCTTGGCAGCCGGAATTTTGATTACTCCCGAGGTGGAACTTTTGGAAGCTCTTTTCGGAGATATAGATAAAATTGGCCCGATAGACGCCATATTTACTTTCATCGGTGCCGTGACAATTTTTGCGGTCACGATGGCAGTTTCCAAAAAGCTTCTTTTAATGGTTGTCTCAAAGGATTTGGCCAAGTCCCAAAAGATAAAAACATCAAAAATAGACTTAATTTACTTGCTTTTGGTTTGTGGTGTTGTTGCCTTAGGGGTTAAGTTTTTAGGAACCCTTTTGACGGGAGCCATGGTGATAATCCCTGCGGTTACCGCCAAAAACATTGCCGGAAACATAAAGGCATATCAAATCCTTTCCGTAGTTTTGGGAACTCTGGCAACAGCTGCCGGAATTCTGATTGCCTCATATTTTAAATTCCCCTCCGGTCCTACGATAGTTCTTACCGCAATCTCCTTTTTTATCTTCAGCTTTGTGTTTAAAAAGAGGTGATAAAACTTTGGCTTTAAGGTAGAATATTTGTTGCCCATGAATTATTTTGAGGTAATTTTTGATACCGAAACAAAGAAATTTTTTGAGGATATTGAAGGGTATGATCCAGGTAAACTCGGCGTGTCAATAACTTCGGTTTATTCAAGAACTCTTGACGAGAATTTGAAAGAAGTTGAGGGAAAAATGCAAAGCTTTTGGGAAAAGGATTTCGGAGAAATGTTCAAGTTGTTTGAAAAGGCAGACAGAATAATAGGATTCAATTCGATAAGCTTCGATATTCCGGCACTTTCGCCATACCTTCCGCCCCATTGGCCGAAACTAAAACATTTTGACATTCTCTCCGAGATAAAAATGGTTGAGGGTAAAAGAATGTCGCTGGACTCATTGGCCAAAGCGACTTTGGGGACAAAGAAAAACGATAGCGGTGAAAATGCCATCAAATATTGGAACCAGGGGACTTCCGAAAGCTTAACCAAGCTTAAAAAATACTGTGAAATGGATGTTGCTATAACCCGCGACATTTATGACCACACACTGAAGAATAAAGTTTTAAAATATATTGACTTTTGGAATGAAACACACGAAATAACACTGGACTTTTCTTACCCACGACAAGACACATCGGAAACCCAAGGGAGTTTATTTTAATTTTTAACCATCACTTCTCGGCTTTTTCAGCGCGCATGGCATCCTCTTTAGTGTCATGAACAGTTCCGTCCGGATGGTGTGCGGGGGAATAAATCGTATACAGCTTCAATTCCTTTTCCTGAGAAGTGTTGACCACATTGTGATAGTTACCTGCCGGTATTATTACGCAATCTCCCGCCTCGCCTGTAAATTTTTCGCCGGAAATTTCTGCCATCCATTCACCTTCCTCAAATCTCAAAAATTGATCGTTATCTGAGTGAACTTCCATCCCGATTTCCTCTCCGGGCTTAAGGCTCATTAGTACCAACTGTGAATGCGGCGCAGTGTAGATTACATGCCTAAAGTGAGTGTTTTCTAAAGCGTCTTTTTCGAGACTTCCTTTGTATCCTGCCATTTTTATCACCCTCTTTCCTGAGAAAGAATCCTGTGCACCAGTCGAAGGACCCTTCTCGAAAATACTATTGATTATACTGTCGGTTCCCATCCTTGTCCTGTGTGTTTTGTCGATAAATGTCAGGCTCCAATTTTTATCATCCGACTTTTGGATAGGAACTTTTGAAAAGGCTGACGTCTATACTCAGATTTCAACATCCTTGAGCAGTCGGCTTTTTGATAAAGTGGTAGCCGGAGGAGGAAAAGGCAGCGATGTTGCAGTTCTTTCCAGTTTAATTTCCCCAAACATATTAAAGATATTTTTTGAAGAAAATATCAAAAGCATATTGCTGTACGCCAACGGGAAATCTTCCGAAATTGTTGTGTTTACGCCATTTTCCACCGACAGTATCCTTCGGGGTGTGAAGGCGGAAGACCTGGGTAACTTTTCGGAGAAGATGACTTTAGACGACTTTTTAAAAAAATTTAACATAACGGGAATTAATGAAAAAGATATTCAAATAGTTTCAAAATTTGGAATTTGGTCTTGGCTCTTTGTAATCGGGTCATTATCACTTCTGGCTTTAGTTTTGGTACTGACATATCTTCTTACCGGAACCGGGAAACGCCTGACTACGATGGGGATAGAGTTAACTTTATCGGGGATTTGTGTGCTTGTCGTGAATTTCCTGGCGGATTTTATAGTAAAAAGTTTTACGGAAAATTTTGCGGGAAGCGCCAATGTGGGCACTTCGCTTATTGCCATTACCGCCCCTCCGATAATTCAAAACATCACTCAAATCTGGATTTGGTTTGGTATTTCCTCACTGATCTTGGGGGTTTTGCTATTTTTTATCAAAAAACCGGGCAATAGTATTCGCCGTAAGGGATGATGGTATAATTATTTGAAGTGAAATATTTTATATGAAATACTTTAGTACAGCTTTTGTTACTGCTGTTATAGTCTTTCTCGGGGCGACAATTTATTATAAGGGTTTGCCCAACTTTGTTAGTCCGAGCGGAGTTTCAGTCACCTCTACCGAAGTGGCTATAACGGATGCTCCATCTCCTTCACCGGCACCAGTTGACGAAACCACATCTTTGACTCTTGCAGTTAAGGAAGCTCTTGTTGCAAAGTACGGGTCGGCTGCGGCGTCCTTAAGTGTGAGTGTTTCCAAAATTGAAGGGAATTATGCCGGAGGAACAGTTTCGGAGCAGGGCGGAGGCGGCGGATGGTTTGCCGCCAAAACAGGAACAGAATGGAAGCTTGTTTGGGATGGAAACGGGCAAATCGACTGTAAAAATATTTCCGGCTATCCTGATTTTCCAAAAAGTATGATTCCGGAATGTTGGAACTCGGTTTCGGGTAAACTCATTACACGCTAAAATTGCTGTATAATTAGCCATGGCCATTGATGAATATTCGGCGACATGGGTTTCCCACTCTTCAATATCGGATTTCCTCAAGTGTCCGAGAGCGTATTACCTGAGAAACGTTTATAAAAATCCAAGAACAGGGCATAAGATGACCATAGTCACACCACCTTTAGCACTCGGACAAGCGGTGCATGAAGTTATAGAATCTTTGGCAATTCTTCCGGTAGAGGAGCGCTTGAAAATATCGCTTGTCAAAAAGCTTGACCCTGTTTGGTTGAAGATTACCGGTAAAAGGGGTGGGTTTAAAGATAATAAAGAGGAGATGGAATACAAGCAGCGAGGAGTACAAATGCTAATTAATCTTCAGGAAAACCCCGGTCCCATTTTGGAAAAAGCAATAAAAATAAAATCAAAAATGAACCTGCCTCACTTTTGGCTCAACCAGGATGACGGGATTATCCTTGGCGGTAAAATCGATTGGTTAAAATATAACCAGACGGATGATTCGGTGCAAATCATTGATTTTAAAACCGGTAAGAATGAAGAAAAAGAAGACAGCCTGCAGCTGCCGATATATCTTTTGGTAGCCACCAACACTCAAAGCAAAAAAGTAGATGGAGCAGCCTATTGGTATTTGGACAGAGACGACGGCATTTTTGAAAAAAAGCTCCCCGACGCACGCGAGGCCTACGAAAGGGTTTATAAAATTGCAAAAAGAATTCAGCTGGCCCGCAAAATCAACCATTTCAAATGCCCTACGGGCGGATGTTTTGCCTGCAGACCTTTTGAGAAAATACTTAAAGGTGAAGGAGAGTTTGTGGGAGTAAGTGATACCCGGCAGGATGTTTACATGCTCAATGACTAAATGTTTTGGGAAATGTAGCTTTTAATATCCGTAAAATTAAACATTCCGGCTTTGGGTATCAAAATATATTGTCCGTCGTTGCTTTTGTTTTCATTTAAAACGTTATCCGTTGTTAATTGAACTTCTGTTTTTGAGTAAATGGCCGGGTCTCCAAATATTTCAATTAAACTTTTAATTTTTCCCAAGCTCAGATCGGTTTTGATCATGTTTGATAAAGCATCGATTGTCGAATCAAGTTTTCCCACAGACTTGAGAGATATTAGTTTTTTGGCGATGCCGGCTATTACTGCAAATTGCCGTTTGCTTCTGCCGAAATCGCTGTCACCGTGGCGCGAGCGGACGAATTTTAGAGCCTCGCTCCCTGTAAGAACCACCGGGCCCTGATTGTAGCTAATTTTTTCATAGCGGCATGTAAATTGTTTTTCCAGCTCAAACCCGGAATATTTTGCTTTAAATTCATTGATTTCGTTTTGTAAATGCATTTGGGACTTCGACACTAATACCTCCGAGGTTGTCGATAATTTTGGAGTAATTCGTAAAATCCACAGAAATAAAGTTCTCGATTGGAAGGCCGGTTATCACTTGAAGCGCGGGCCCGACGCTTTGAAAGCCGTTTACCGAAGCCTCGGCGTTTATCTTGCGGTTTGCCTGTGTCCATAAATCCCTGGGTATGGAGATGAGCGCGTATTTTTTTGTGTTGGTATCGATGTGAGGCCACTGCCGCCGTAGCCAAGGAGAAGAATATTAAAAACTCCTTTAGTGGCATCAATTGGCTCCGGGGCCGCGTTCGTATAGAAATTGGCAGCCGGACTTAAATCCTTTTTAACGAATACATTGGATATTTTTAAACTAAGATAAGTAATACCGAAGACCAGAAAAAAAACCGCAACCAGGGCGGCGGCAAAGAGGATGCCATCTTTTGATAATTTAATTTTTGGCAGCATATTGATACCAATTATACATATGTGATAGTCTAAAAGAATGAGTAAACCGCTCAAGTTATTCGCTTCTATCCTAGTATGTTTTCTGGCTGCCGGACTTGGAGCTATATTTACCGTTTCTGCAATTCCGACTTGGTACGCGGGCCTTAATAAACCATTTTTCAGTCCACCCAACTGGCTTTTTGGTCCTGCCTGGACAATCCTTTATTTATTAATGGGAATTGCACTTTTCCTTGTTTGGCAGAAAGGGACGAAGGATAAAAAAATACGGGAAGCTATAAAACTTTTTGCAATTCAACTTGCTCTGAACGCTTCCTGGTCGCCTATATTTTTTGGAGCAAAAAATCTTTTTCTGGCTTTGATAGTAATTATTTTTATGTGGATTTTTATATTAAAAACAATTTTGGCTTTCGCGAAAATCAATAAAACCGCCAGTTATCTGCTTTATCCATATATTGCTTGGGTAAGTTTCGCTTCCGTATTAAATTTCTCCGTTTGGTTTTTGAACCGTTAGATAATATAATTCTTGTTATATGGACGCGAAGGCTTCGTCGGTGATGGAAAAGATTACAGTGAAATTTACGGTGGATACCAGGGATTTTGGGATTATGGACCGGCCGGGGTTGAGATGAAAAATAACATCAAGAAAGAATGGTGGAAATATACGGTTTATGACAGGGAAGATGTGGTCGGAATTGATGCGGCTATCATTATGAACCCCACAGTCTGGGAAAAATCCGGACACCTTAAAGCTTTTACCGACCCACTTGTCGAGTGCAAGGTTTGCCACAAAAGAGTCAGGGCGGACAATGAGGAAGCCGTTGCCGATCACGAAAAAACACACAAAGATAAAAAAGATATTTGGACAGAGCCAAAAACCTTTAACTTAATGACCGAAGTCCTTCTCGGAACCACGGAGCCTAAAGAAAAATCATATCTCAGAGGAGAGATCACACAAGGAGCCTTTGTTGATTTCAGGAATGTAGTTGACTCTACCCGAGTCAGGATTCCTTTTGGAATCGCTCAAATAGGAAAGGCTTTCAGAAATGAAATTACTCCGGGCAATTTAACTTTCCGCTCCCGCGAGTTTGAGCAGATGGAGCTTGAATATTTTGTAAAGCCGGATGAGGAGGACAGTAAAAAAATCTTTGAATACTGGAAAGAAAAGAGAAAAAGATGGTATGAGGATTTGGGAATTGATCCTAAAAAATTAAGGTTCCACGATCACGAACCCGAAAAGAGGGCTCACTATGCCAAATATGCCACCGATTTGGAATATGAAGCACCTTTCGGCTGGAGCGAGTTTGAAGGAATCCACCACAGGGGAGACTTTGATTTAGGCAATCACAATCTTTCCTATAGAGACAATCTGACCGGAGAAGAGTACACGCCTTGGGTAATCGAAACTTCGGGCGGGGTGGACCGGGCAATGCTTTTCTTCCTTATTGATGCATACCGTGAGGATGGAGAAAGAATTTACCTTAAGCTCAATCCCAAAATTGCTCCCTACAAAGTTGCCGTTTTCCCTCTTTTGGCCAATAAACCTGAACTTCTGGCTAAAGCCAAAGAAATATACAAAAATCTTAAGCAAAAATTAAACGTTGTTTGGGACGACAGGGGAAACATCGGCAAGCGCTATTTTGCACAGGATGAGATAGGGACTCCGTGGTGTGTAACGGTTGATTTTGAGTCCTTAAATGATGCTACAGTGACCGTACGCGATAGGGACAGCGCCAAGCAGGAAAGAATTGCCATTGACAATTTGACAGAATATTTTCAAAATAAGTTAGCAGCATGAAAAAAACTTTACCGATAATTGTCGGAGCCCTGGTTTTAGTGGTTCTTGTAGTTGGATTTGTTATCAAAGGTAAAAACAAAGCTTCAAATACTTCCGAAAATGATGACATCTCAAATGTTCCCGTTCTTTCCGAGTCCGAGTGGCCAGCCATTAGCCTTACTCCAACCAACAAGTCCGGAATTTCAGGATCCGACGGACACTGGCTGAATTTTAAAGTTGAAAAAATCAACGTTTCCGGAGCGGCCTCGATGGACTACCTGATGGTCTATAGCACCAGCGATGGAGGCCAACAGGGCGTGCCGGGGACCGTTAAACTAACAGATACCAGTATAGAAAGGATGCTCCTTTTGGGCTCGGAGTCATCCGGAAAATTCAGGTATGATGCGGGAGTTGAGCAGGGCACGATGACTATTACTTTCAGGGACGGGAATGGAAAAATGATAGGAAAGCTGACCACGGATTTTCATCTCCAATCAGGTGTCACGGAACTAACCTCTGTTGACGGGATTTTTAAGTATACCCTGGATAAAATTGCCAAAAATGTTTACTTTGTAACAATGAAAACATATAAGGAACCCTCCGTAGCCCCAGTTGTTTGGCAGAACGGCTATGGAGTTTTTGCTTCAGATGGTCTTGCCCACACAGGGGAACTTGGTCAGTAATCTTCATTCAAATATTCCGGTAATAACCATATAAAGATCTTCCGTGAAGCGGGTCTTGACAGCACCGTGAAAATAATATTAAATGGTTGTTAATGGTGAGAAATGGTAATTACTGTTTCTAACCACATCTGCCCAGATGAAAAGAAATGTTTTTAGGTACATATTTGGTGAGCGTGACTTCGGGGAAAAGAATCTCCATTCCTTCTGTCTTTCGGGAAAATCTGGGAAAAGAATTGATTTTGTCGCAGTGGTACGAAGAATGTCTGGTTCTTGTTGGTAAAAGCTCTTTAAATACACTTTTAGGGAGGGTTACGGGGGATCAAAGAACAATAATTGAGCCCATAAGAAAGACCGAACATTTCATTTTTGCGTCTTCTTATGAAGTTGTTCCCGATGATCAGGGCCGGATAGTAGTACCCGACAGGCTGGTGGCTTATGCAAATCTGAAAGATCAGGTTTACTTTTTGGGAGTTGGCGATCGGGTAGAAATTTGGAATAAAGAGATTTGGGAAGAGCGGGAAAAAGAAGTGGCCAAAGACGCAGCCAGTTATATTGAAGATCTGGCAAAAAGAAATGAAAAATGAATTTCACGAATCAGTATTAGTTAAAAAGGCTATAGAGGCCTTGCACATTGAAAAAGGTAGTAAATATATTGACGCAACACTCGGAAATGCGGGGCATACTTTGGAAATCTTGAATTTGGGAGGAATGGTTTTAGGAATAGAGATCGACCCCAAAATGCTTGAAATAGCCGAAGGAAGGCTGAAAACTGCTAATAAAAAGGATTTCAAGCTAGTTGGAGGGAACTTTACCGAGATTGACAGAATTGCCAAAGAAAACGGCTGGTACCCTGTTGCCGGAATTCTTTTTGACCTTGGTGTAACAAATTTACACTTGAAAGATCTCGAAAGAGGGTTTTCATTTGGTAATTCAGAGGCACCATTAGACATGAGAATGAATCCGGAAACTCAGGGAGTAAAGGGGTCCGATCTTTTAAATGTTTTGAGGGAGGATCAGCTGAGGGATCTTTTTGAGGCAACAATGGAGCCTGGAGCGGCGAAATGGATTTCGGGTCGGGTTATGCATTCGAGAATGGATAAACCCATAGAAACGGTCGGAGACCTTTTGGAAATTTCCGAGGGACTTAAAGTTGGCAAGCCGGGATTAAATGAGGCAACTTTGCCGTTTTTAGCCGTCAGGATTGCGGTCAATAGCGAGTTGACCAATCTGGAAGAGGTTTTACCTAAGGCGTTTGACTTGATTGAAAAAGGCGGAAGGCTGGTTGTTATAAGTTTTCATTCAAAGGAGGACGTTTTGGTTAAGAACTTTTTTAAAGAAATGACAAAAGTGGGGGCAAAACAGATAACTTTTAAACCCATCATGGCTGAGGCTGATGAGATTGGAATTAATAGAAGAGCCAGGAGCGCAAAGATGCGGGTTTTAGAAAAATAGTGTTTTTACAAAAATAAAAATTATGATAAGAAGAAAAAATTTTAACAGTCACGACAAAGGAACGTCGGCTTGGAAAATGAAGAAATACATGTTACTTGCCGTAGGGGCGGTTTTGGCAATTTCATCCGTTTTTATGACTGTTGAAACAGCAACCTCGGGAGTGGAAGTTTCCAGCCTTAGGCAAAAACAAGGTGAACTTTCCATGGAAAAAAGAAATATGGAAAGCACTCTTGTTCGTTCACTTTCCATAAACGGTTTGGAAGAAAAAAGCGGTGAGATGGGTTATATAAAACCAAACATGATGGTATATGTTTCTCAGTCTCAGGAGGCTATGGCTAAACTTCCATAGATATGCCTGTAAAAATTCGCTTACTTTCGGTCCTTTTTATAATACTTTTCCTGGCGTTGACGGCAAGACTTTTCTATTGGCAGGTTATTAAAGGCAGCACGCTTGCGGATCAGGCAAGAAATCAGCATAGCACCTCGACAGTGACCACTGCTCCCCGTGGAAATATTCTGGCTTCAGACGGGACTCCTTGGGTTGCAAGGGCTCCTTCCTGGAATCTTTGGGTAAACCCTCATCTTTTGAACCTTTCAGCTCCGGAGGTATCAGGCAAACTTGCACCGCTTTTGATGGATGAAGAAGGGGATACTGATGCGCTTACAAACGAAAAAGAAAGACTCCGAATCCTTTTGGAAAAAGATTCGAATTGGGTTTCATTAAAGCAAAAAATAGATGACAGCATCAAAATAAACATTGAGGCTTTGGATATTGAAGGGATTGGGTATGACGCTGCGGAAGCTTCGTTTTATCCCGAATCGTCCTCCGCGGCCCAGCTTTTGGGGTTTGTGGGAAAGGATAATGACGGAGCCGATATCGGCTACTTCGGATTGGAGGGGTATTACAACCTTCCTCTGAGCGGAAAACCGGGTTTTGTGGGCGGCGAAAAAGATGCAAAGGGTTCACCAATACTCCTTGGCGGCACTACACAGATCTCAGCAATTTCGGGAGTGGACCTTTTGACCAGTATTGACAAAAGAGTCCAGATTGTTGTCGAAGACGAGCTTGCAAAAGGAATTGAAAAATATGGAGCCGCCGGAGGCAGTATTACAATAATGGATCCTAAAAGCGGGAAAATTTTAGCAATGGCAAGCCTTCCTTCGTTCGATCCTGCTGATTATGGTTTATACAATGACTCTCTTTTTAAAAACCCCGTCATCAGCAACACTTTCGAACCGGGATCGATCTTAAAAGTTGTGGTAATGGCTGCCGGACTGGATGCGGGCGTGGTGGAGCCGGATACACCTTGTGATATTTGCAGCGGCCCCTTGAAGCTGGATAAGTATTTTATTAAAACCTGGAATGATAAATATACGGCAGATATATCCATGACAGATGTAATAGTGGAGTCGGATAACATCGGAATGTCTTTCGTTGGCCAAAAACTGGGGACAGATACCCTTTATGATTATTTTGTTAAATTCGGAATTGGACAAAAAACAGGCATAGATTTACAGGGTGAAGTAGCACCCAAACTGAGAGAAAAAGGAACCTGGAATGTGGTGGACCTGGCAACAGCCAGTTTTGGTCAGGGAGTAGCCGTTACCGGAATTGAAATAGTGAGGGCAGTATCCGCCATAGCCAATGGCGGCTATCTTGTCACTCCGAGGGTTGTAACTGCCGTAAACGGAGACGGTTGGGAGGAAAAAATAGAGGCAGATCCTCCTGTCAGAATAATTAAACAGCAAGCCGCGAAAGAAATTACCCAGATGATGGTTGAAGCGGCTGAGCGCGGTGAGGCTAAATGGGTTAAAATCCCGGGCTTTAAGGTTGCCGGAAAAACGGGTACGGCCCAAATTCCGGTTGCGGGGCATTATGACGCAACAAACACAATTCATTCGTTTGTCGGTTTTGCTCCTGCCGGCAATCCTAAATTTGTAATGCTTGTTACGCTCAACTCCCCACAGAGTTCGCCCTGGGCCGCGGAAACCGCGGCTCCCCTTTGGTTTGCAATCGCAAAAGATCTTTTCCCATATTTTGGGATTCAGCCTGAGGGGTGATACAATACTTTTATTGTTATGTCGAAATTTATAATAGTCGGCGGCAACAAGCTTGAGGGAAAAATTAAGCTTTCCGGTAATAAAAACTCGGCTTTGAAGTTAATTCCCGCCGCACTTCTTGCCGATTCCCCCACGACCTTAACTAATGTGCCTGAAATTTCCGATGTTTCGGGTTAAGGTTACAAAACGCGACCATGAAGTGACAATTGATCCTCAAGGGTTAGATTCTTTTGATCCGGATCCTGATTTGTCCGCGAAATTTAGAGCCTCCGTCGTTTTAGCTGCGCCTCTTTTGGTTCGGTTTGGGAAGGCAGTTGTAACTCCTCCCGGGGGAGACCAGATCGGGGAAAGACTTCTTGATACCCATTTTGCCATGATGCAAAAGATGGGAGTGGAAATTAAGCGCACTGACGGGAGATATTTTTTGAACTGGAAGAAAAAAGTGTCCCCTGACATTTTTTTGGATATGCCTGACGGTATAACTATCGACGATGCCGCAACAGAACCGCATGTTCTGGATTTGGCAAAAATGCTTTCCAAAATGGGTGCGGACATTTCCGGAATAGGATCCAATGTCTTAAAAATCAGAGGGGGAAAACTGCACGGAGTTGAGCACAGAGTCTGTCCGGATCATATTGAGGGCGGCACTTTTGCAATAGCGGCAGCCATAACCGGCGGAAAAATAGAAATAGAAGACTTCGACTTCAGGCAGTACCCCATGATGTTAAATTACTTGGGCTATATGGGTGTGAATTATAAACCCGGAGAAAATTCCCTTACGGTACTGCCTTCCAAACTGGTTTCTACTCGTGGAAAGTTTCAGACAAGGCCCTGGCCAGGTTTTCCGACTGATTTAATGAGCCCTTTCATTGTTCTTGCAACGCAGACTAAAGGCACTGTTGTCTGCCACGACTGGATGTATGAATGGAGAATGTTTTTTGTGGACGATCTTATTTCGATGGGTGCGAAAATATTTATCGCTGACCCCCATAGGGTTATAGTCAGCGGCCCGACGCCACTTATGAGTGACAGGCTTTTTTGTAAAGACATAAGAGCCGGTATTTCGGTAATTTTAGCCGCTCTTGCGGCTTCGGGCAGAAGTGAAATAGAAAATGTAGAGGTTGTTGCCAGGGGGTATGAAAATATTGGACAAAGACTTCGTTCGCTAGGAGCGGAGATTTTTGAAAAGAATGAGTAAAATTCCCAATATTGTCATTATTGGAGGAGGGACGGGTTCGTACGTTGTTGCTTCGGGATTAAGCCGCGCTCCTGTTCACATTACAATGTTGATGACAATGGTGGATGATGGAGGTTCAAACCGAATAATCCGCGACGAATTCGGTCTACTTCCGACCTCAGGCATCAGACAGGCAATAGTTGCCCTGTCTGAAAACAAAACCGTTTTGAGAAAATTGTTTACATACCGCTACAGCAAAGGAGGAGAGGGTTTGGACGGGATGACATTTGGGAATCTATTCATGGCTGCAATGGCTGACATAATGGGTTCGCAAAAAAAAGGGATAGAAGAAACCTGCAGACTTTTACAGGTAAAAGGGGATATTATTCCGATTAGCTATGACAATGCCAGATTAATGGCTAAATATGAAGACGGTTCCGAGGCCGTCGGCGAACACAATATAGATATATCCAGAAGTGCAGGAGTCAGAATTAAGAATCTGAAGATTTTACCGGCTGTGAAGTTAAATTCCAAGGCAAAAAAGGCAATTTTGGAAGCAGACATCATAATTATCGGACCGGGAGATTTTTATACCAATACAATTGCTAACCTGGTGGTTGACGATGTCGTAAATGCTTTAAAAAAATCCAAAGGAGAAATTTTGTTTATAGCCAATTTAATGAATTCACGCAGCGAAACTCCGGGATATGCGTTATCGGATTTTTTTGCCGACCTGAAAAAATATATGCCGCTTGGTCTGGTGAAAAAAGTCTTGGTTAACAACAACAATAATTTTCCAAAGCCCGCTCTTAAAGCTTATGCGCTTGAAAACACATTTCCTGTAAAAGATGATTTAAAGACTAAAATTTTTGGTAATGGAGTTAAAATAATCAGAACAGACCTCCTTTCCGATAAAATTCCAAAGAAAGAAAAAGGGGATGCTCTCAACAGAAGTATGATACGCCATGATCCGGATAAACTTCGTGCGGCAATTTTGAATAGTTTTTAAAAAATATGTGCGGAATATTTGGATATGTTGGTAATAGAAATGACGGACAGAAACTGGTTTTTAGTGGTTTGAAAAGTCTTGAATACCGCGGATACGACAGTTGGGGAGTT
>Ga0075802_128_pt1 | contig 17242 bp, 18 predicted proteins | sample RifGroC2_FD_68453 | JGI IMG/M metagenome (GOLD analysis project Ga0075802, IMG submission 68453) | Microgenomates (Woesebacteria) bacterium GW2011_GWC2_40_30
CCTATCGAAACAACTTTTCCGGCTAAAAGCCATGCTTTTGAGTCCCCTTCTTTCAGCGTTTTTGTAAAAACAGGGATAAAAGCCGAAGAAAAAGTTCCGAAAACCAGGATTTGGAAAATTGCGTCAGGGAGTCTGAAGGCGGCAAAGAATAGAGAAAGCGAATCCGGAGTAAAATAACTTGCCAAAACCCTTTGTCTTACAAGCCCCAGGATCATGGAAAAGGCGATCATAATCATAATGAGAGTGGCTGCAGACAAAACAGAGTTTTGTTGAGAATTTATAATCTTTTTACCTTTAGCAATCAGATTTTCCATGTTCTAATAAAATTAGGTGTCAGCGTTCAATTCACTCGCTTACCGATGCAAGATTCGATCTTGAATGCTGTCATTGATATTCTAGCTTCTTTGTCATATACTAACAACCGTAAAATGATTTCAAATTTTACATTTGTAAAACAAATATGCCAGTAACAAAAACAGCCAAAAGAGCCCTTAGGGGTTCAAAAAATAAAACCCAAGTTAATAAGATTTTGGTTAAAAAGCTTGAGATTGCTATCCGTGTCGAAAAAGTGTTGACTGCGGTTTCCTTGGCTGATCGTGCCGCAAAAAAAAGGATAATCCACAGAAATAAGGCTGCTAGAATTAAGTCTCAGCTTTCCAGATTGGTTTCTGTAAAGACTGCTCCGAAATCGGCAAAAAGCCCCTCAAAGAAAGCCTCCGCAAAGAAAAAATAAGCTTTTTCAAAAAGAACTTCTTTCACGCTTTTACATGTGCTATATTGATTTGGAGCCTTTGGTTGTATTTAAATCATGCCCAAAAACAAAGCTATAAATCTACTTCCCCAAGAGGAATTTAATGCCTCAACTGCAGGACGGGTTTTGAGGTGGGCTACGAGTACCTTCCGTATAATCGTAATTGTTACCGAAATGGTGGTCATGGGAGCATTCTTATCACGATTTTGGCTGGATGCTCAAAATTCGGATTTAAACAATTCTATTAAGGTAAAAAGTGCACAAATTTCTTCACAGGCTGATTTTGAGAAAAAATTTAGGGAAATACAAGCAAAACTGAATATTTTTGACAAGATTAGTCAAGATCAAGACACTTCAAAGGTTATTGAGAAAATCGCAGATAATGTTCCGGAAAACATTATCTTATCAAGAATATCTCTTACAAAAGGAGCCGTTGAAATTCGCGGATCATCATTTTCTGATTTCAGTATTGTTCAGTTCATCAACAACTTACAAAGCGATCCATTCAAAAAGGTTGAGCTGGGACAGGTGAGTTCATCGGAAATCAATTCAGGGGAAACTGTTTTCGTAATTAATATTACATACTAAAATTATGGCAACCGGTTGGAGATCATCATATTATCGATATAAAGAGTTATTTTTAAACGTTTCTGATCTTTATAAAAAAAGGGCAGATCTTCGGGCGTTTTTGGAGATAGTTTTGTCAATCGTGGCAGTAATTGTGTTTCTGCTTTTTGCCTTAAAGCCAACTGCTCTAACCATTATTAGTCTGACCCAACAGATTAAGGAGGAAAAGCAAACACTGTCTGTTCTTACGAAAAAGGCTAGCGATCTACAAAAGGCCAACACACTCTTGGCACAAAACAGCATATATGAAGACAACATTAATATTGCGGTTTCTTCCACTCCAATCCCGGACATCTTTGCCAAACAAATCGAAGGTCTGGCTGTAAAAGACGGTATAGATTTAATGGGACTTGCCATTAATGACGTCATTTTAATTGGTAAAAATAAAACCGTCAGAGTATCCGGTGAATTCAAGCCGCTACCGGAAAACGCGAACGAAATGGGATTCTCCATCAGCATAAGAGGCAACTATGCGAATATTGATAGTTTTTTGAGAGATTTTGAAAATATGAGAATGATATCGGCAATCGACAGTGTAACAATTAACTCTTCCGTAACGGATGCGGGAAGAGTTATAGTTGCTGTAATTTCAGGCAGGGTTCCATACCTGGGTAGCAATCAATAATTATGAAGAAAAATTCTCTTCCAAAACCAATAACAATTTTAGTTTTGACTCTTCTCACGGCTATTGTTTGGGTAAGTTTAAATATTTACCGCGCAGTTACAGTTAAACCAAACACCACTGTTCCGGAAAATATTTCTCAGTCTTTAAATCCTGTTCTTAACACTCAAGTTATACAAAAAATTGAGTCTGCTATTTTTCTCCCTGATTCAGAAATTCCTCAAATTTCAACGGGTGGAACCCAAACAGCCGCTCCGACTTCGACACCAATAGCGACACCTACCACAATAATTGAAGCGTCACCTAGTGCCTCACCGCAACCTTAGATATGATCAAAAAAAGCAAGATCCCCACAATTTTAGGAATACTAATACTTCTTGGGGGTGTCTTTGCAGGAGTAATTCTTTTAAAAAATACTCAAATATTTAAAATTGGGGCCAACCCCACCGCAATCCCTAAAAACGTCAGAGTGAGTAACCTTTCCGATTCTTCAGCCACAGTTTCATGGATTACAGAAGACCAAACAACAGATTTTATTTCCTACGGCACGAGTCCGAATACAAGTACTATTGTCAATGAAAGTGAAGGGAATCAGAAGTTTTTTACACACAGTATTACAATAACCGGACTCAATCCTGAAACAAATTATTATTTTGAGATAAACTCAAATGGTACGGCTCACGACAATAATGGCATTCCGTGGCAATTTTCAACAGGCAAGGCTCTATCCATCAGCCAAGTATCAATTCCAATTTCGGGGTCAGTAATTACGGCTTCTGGACAACCAGAGAAAAGGGCAATCCTTTACGTTACTGTTGGTGGTTACGTCATCTCCACACTGACTTCAGATAATGGTACTTTTGTTTTACAACTTGGATCAGTACGCACCACAGATCTTTCTACTTATGCTCAGACAGATCCTGCCAAAACACTTCTGGAAATTTCCGTAACAACCGGGAGAGGGGAAACGGCGACTGCAAAAATATTTCCCCAATCGGCCAACCCGATTCCAACTTTGATAGTCGGACAGGATCAGGATTTTAGGAGTTTACAACCTACCGGATCCGGCCAAAACCCGGACGCAGATTTGAATCTCCCTGAGGCAGCTACAGCAGAGTCTAAATTTGATGTCTCCAAAATCAAAATCGACTCATCTAAAACTGTAACATTGGACAGTGTAAATGAAGGGGAAACTGTCACGAGCGACAAGCCTCAATTTTTTGGCGACGGACCAACCGGAGAAAAAATAACCATTACTGTTCATTCCGAAACTGAGATTGCCGGTACAACCACAGTTTTATCAAATGGATCATGGAACTGGTCCCCGCCCACCAACCTTTCGGAAGGGCCACACACAGTCACAATTTCCTGGATCGATACTTCCGGTATAACAAGAACCCTAACGCGAAACTTTGTGGTTCAAGCAGGAGAACTTCCTGCTTTTGTTGCGTCTTCATCCGCGACACCAACCTCAACCAAATCGCCAACTCCTGCACCCGTCAAATCCCCCAGTTCATCACCGGTTAAAACAACACCCACAGCAATATCTACTAGCACTTCCACTGCAACACCGGCTGCTCTGCCACAATCCGGAAGCTTGACTCCGACGATTTTGTTATTTATGATGGGATTAGGAGTCTTATCGTTTAGTTTCTATACTTGGAAAACATCCAAAGATAATTAATATCGTGCCCAATCAAAATCAACCTGATCCGAATCAAAATACGCAGCAAAATGTAGGTGGTGGCGTTCCTTTCTCGCCGCAAGCAGATTTACCACCACTTCCCCCTGAATTTCAAAATATACAAAATGAAGGAGTAGATAAAAATCAAGCTTCACCCGCCGAAGCTCCAACGAATGAGGGTTCAGCAGCCCCACCAGCACCGGACATTTCTAATATTGTGCCCTCCCCAAAGAAAAAATTTGGGACAGGGAAAATAATTGCAACAATACTTAGTATTTTCTTACTTGTAGGCGGTGTTGGGGCAGGAATAATTCTAACCCAACAAAAGCAATTATTTCAACAAAAGGCCGAGACCACACAAACGTGTGAGAGCAAGGGACAAGTGTATTGCGGAGGCTGTATTAATAGTTGTGTTCCATATGAAGACTTTAATATTGAGGGCCAAACAGTTGGTTGTAATTATCTTATCCAAAAAAGATGCGGGTCAGTTGTTGTTCCTGGAGAAAATCAAACCTATTGTGATTCAAACGGCTGCACAGGAAGTTCTGCAAATAACTGTGTTGTCAACCGATATCGCTGCGACCGCAACAAAGATCTTAGTTCCGGGTGCCAGGACATTGTAACCGGTGGTCCAACGTATGACACCCTGAATTTTCAAGAAAGTTGTGGGGCAGAACAGATTGATGTTGCTTGTGGTGGTACTACTGTCGATTTTGTCTCAAAAATTTATGCGAATGCCTGTACGACAACAACGCCAACTCCCTCCACACCCACCCCAACCACTCCTACTCCAACCACACCCACTCCAAGAACTCCTACACCCCCCATTGTGGCAGCCCCTTACTGCGGGGCAGTTCTGGCGTATGATTCAAGCTGGAAGTCTCTTTCGTCAACCCAGCTTTCTGCTCTTAAGGAAGGTGATTCTATAAACTTTTGTGTATCCGGCAACACAACCTCGGGCACTTTTGATATGGCACGCTTTACCATCAATGGAACTCAAATGCCGGATACTACAACCAAAAGACCCAATTCTGTAGATTTTTGTCAGTCTTATACAATTCCCAGTGGCAAAACAACATTTACGATTTCGGCTAAAATACACCATTCAACGTTGGGGTGGTTTTAAAATATGAAAAAACCTATTAGTAAATTCGGAACAATATTAATAATACTAATAACTGTCATTCTGGCGGGAGTTGCTATTTTTACTGCTTACAGGCTTTTCCAACTTAGACAAGAGCCCGTGACTCCAAACGTCCCATCAAGTCTTCCTAAAGCCGCAGACGGATCAGAGGGTAGTACTTGCGGGTTTGATGAAAGTGTCGGCAAAAATATAGAGTGCGCACCAGGACTTATATGTGACATGTCCGCACCAAGTCTCGGTGGTGGAATGGGTGTGTGCCGAGCCTCAAAGAGCAGTTGTTCATTAAGTTTTACCATTGCAACCACCACCACTCCGGCACCCGTTCCGGGATTGAGCTGTACATCCAAACGCGCATGGCAGGATGATGACAGAAATAAGCCATCTGTCTATTATTTGACAAAAAGCATAAGCGCCGGGTCAGATATTACCCCAGGACAAAAATTAGTTTATTCGCTTAGTTATAAAAACACAGGAACAACTGTGGTAAATTCTGCAAGTTTTACAGACGTGCTACCAAGCCAGGTTAGTTTTCTGGACGCAGACAGCGGCTGTAGCTACAACTCCGGTGCACGAACCGTAACATGCAGCCTAAATAACATCGCTGTTGGCTCAGCAAGCCAAAAAGCAGTTCGTGTACAAGTCTCTAATACGGCAGTCGCAGGAAGTCTTATAAACAAAGCAAGCCTTCAGGCGTCTGGAGTTGATACTTCAACATGTCAAATAGCTCTAAACGTACAAACTTCAACCAGTACACCAACCAGTTCACCCACCCCCACTTCTACCTTTACAAGCTCACCGACCATTACTCCAATCGCAACAGGCACACCAGCTCCAGGGACCGCCAGTCCGACACCGGCACCAACTGAAGCTGCTCTTCCTGTATCCGGTACAAGCTGGCCAACTTTGATGGGAGCCGGAATTGGAATAATGGTTATCTTTGGCGCAATACTTTTAGCTCTCTAAATTCCCTGTGAATAAATTTATCTCTTTGTTAACTCCGAGCATAGATTTTGTTAAAAACAACTTCGAAAAAATTATTTTAATCATAGGTTCAGTTATCGTGCTTTATTTTGCCTACTGGATAACTTCCTATTCTTTAAAAAAATTGAAACCTGAAGTTTTTTCCTATTACCCATTTAATAAGTTTTTTCCAAAATCCGGACACTGGTCTGTTGTTTATTTTTTGATAACCATTATCCTCCTGGGGCTTTTAGTCTACATTATTACAAAGGGTGGTTTTTATCTGTCTCCTGCCTAAATTATCTCCAGCTTGCTATCCAATAGTAGCTTCGGTCCAGCCAAAGAGGGATTTTTAATCCTGTCCAGTGGGGATAGAAGTAAAAAAACATTAATAGAACAATAAGAAAGTAAGTAAATATTAACTTAGGGTTCCTGCGAAGAACGTAGCCTGTCGCGATTGCCAAAAAAGGAATTGATGGGAGGTAGTGGTACAAAAACATGATTCTCGGAGACGCTGCCCAAGGAACAAAAAATACTAAGTAAGAGAATACGACAAGTCCAAGTTTTTTGTTTTTCTCAAGATACGCATAGACGGCACACACGGCGACCGAGGCAATACCAAACCAAAAGACAAAGGGATTCCCCATCGCATAAATTCTGGATACCATTCCTGCTACTTCGTTACTTGTATAAAGATAAATTGGACGAATTAAAAACGGCCAACTCCACCAGGGAGATGAATACGGATGTGTGGCCCTTAACCCGGTGTGATACCACCACTAAACATGGGTAGATAACTCAAAAGGTATATTGCAAAGGGTAATATACCAAACCAAAGAATTGATAATTTAAATTTACTCTCCCGTTTAAGCCAAAGAATAAAGATGATGGGTGCCACCCAAAGGGCAGACCATTTTGAAGACAGAGCCAGTCCATAAGACGCGGCCGACAGAAAATCCTTTTGCTTGAGAAAAAAGTAGATTGATAAAAGCGTGAAGAAAAGGACGTAGATGTCATTCATTCCCATTCTTCCGAGAACCAGAGGTAAACCGTCTAAAGAAAACGTCGCAGCAGAGATTAGTCCCACTGCCTCATCTTTAAATATCTCCTTAGCCAAGAGGTATACCAGAAAAACTGCTCCAACTCCAAGCAGTGCTCCGGGGATTCTCCAACCAAAAGAGTTTTGACCAAAAATAGTCATACCCAAAACCATTCCCAGTTTAGACAAAGGAGGATGTGTCCATTCATAGGCAAATCCTTCGGGTGGGGTATTCCACCATTCCCAAGCTTTAGCAGCGTCTTCCCCCATCATTACTTTTGCAGTAAAAGCGTGATAAACCTCATCAAAATACATTGTTGAGGGAGACCCTAAATTGAAAACTCTTGCAATAAAAGCAAAAGCCAAAATCGCGTAAAGAATATATTTCGACTTTTCTTTTGAAAGCTTTATTTCAGGCATTTTTACTAATGTTGCCTTTTTGTTCTTTACACCATTGCTATAAACGAGTTGTTTCATTGATAGCACCACTTTTTTCCAAGAGATTCTTTTATTTTTAACGATCGAGTAAAATATAAAAAGTAAAAAGCCTATTCCGAAAATTATTAAAAATTTAATCAGAAAATCCGGAAGTATTTGAATAAAATCGTTAGTTATCCATTGATACGAATAAACCAGATTTAAAACATAGACCACCGAAAAACCGATATAGGGTAATAAAAATACAGGATTATCGATTGCCACAATCGCAAGCGGTGCAAAGAGCGGTAAAAGATGTCGTTCATGCATTCTCGTAAAAAACATAAAACTTGCGGCAAAGACAAAGGAAAATAAATAATACGGTGAAAGCTTGTTTTTGGCAGATTTAAAACAAAGAAAGACCGCTGCCGCAAAAACCAAGACATAGCCTCCAAACTGGTAAAAGATATTGTCGGGTCTCCAAAATCCAAAAAGTCCCCAGAAATTGAACGCGTTTATGGAGGTGTAAGGATATTGATTTGCCGAAAAATTCAGACGGTTCAAAATAAATTGAATTAAATTTCCTTGCGAAAACGGTATAAATCCCAAAATAAAAATGGATAGACCCGCTAAATTATACTTAATTATTTTTGCAAAATTCCATTTGTTCATAACCATCAAAAATAAGATTATCGGTAAAATGAAGGCGGCCTGTGGTTTAATCAAAGTTCCGGCTGAAAGGACGGCTGCAGACAATAAATAATTTCTACCCAAAAAATATATTGACGCGACTGAGGCAAGCGCGGTTAAGGAATCAACCTGTCCCCAAAGTGTTGAGTTGGCCAGTATCGCAGGGTTAAAAATATAAATTATTGCCCCAATCAATCCCCATTTTTCACTTTTGTGTTTTTCCAAAACTTTATATATCAAATAACCTGTTAAAACATCGGATAAAATCGCAGGCAGTTTATAAAGGAGAACTTCGGGGATAAGTCCCAACAAATTGATTTTTCCCAAACCCCACAGGAAATAAAGATAACCCGGCAAATAATCACTCCAACCGTTGTAAAAATTCTTAAATCCAAAACGTGCAAGGTTTGAACTCCAGGCAATAAATGTTCCTTGATCAAGCTGTAAAGTTCCGAAAAAAGAAAGTAAAATTCGGAGAGTGAGAGCAAGCAATAAAACATATACAATATTATCATTGTTTATCTATTTACGTCGGCAGGCCAAACACCGTATGACTATTTTACCCGACTTTCCGATGCAATGCTCTCGGGAAAATATTATCTCACTGAAAACCCTCCCTGGCTTTCTGAGTTAATTCCTGCGGGACAAAATAAATCTTCCGGTGAAGACATGTTCTATGTAGTTTATCCCCCAATGCCGGCAATTTTAGCAATGCCTTTCCGATTTATCCTGGGTAACAAATTCGAACAACAATATTTGGCTCACTTCTTGGGTGCAGGAATTGTTGCACTCACCATGTTAATCGCCTGGACTGTAAAGCGCGATGGTTCCCCACTAGAGCGAAAAAAAATATTAATTTGGGTGGGGCTCCTAAGTGGTTTTGGAAATATTATCTGGTTTCTGTCGGCAACCGGATCATCCTGGTATCTGGGGCAGGTGTCCTCGGCATTTTTTCTCACTTTCGCACTTTATGAATCTTTAACTAAAAAACGATCATTTTTGGTCGGTATATTTTTTGGCGCAGCTTTTCTATCCAGAATTAATATTTTTATTTCATTACCTGTGTTCTTATACCTACTTTGGGACAAAAAATGGTTCAAAAACTATTTAAAAATTGGCCTGGGTATTTTACCTTTTCTCCTTCTTAATTTTACCTACAACTTTATAAGATTTGGTGTCGTTTGGGACAAAGCATATTTTATTCTTCCCCAAATATTGAATGAACTTAATAGACCGTGGTTTGTAAAAGGTGTGACTAATATTGCCTACATACCAAGTAATTTAATTGCTGCCTTTTGGTCATTCCCGAAAATTCTAAACACACCTCCTTATATTGAACCCTCATGGTCATCATTGGCAATTTGGATAACAACTCCGGCTTTTATTTTTGCTTTCTTTTCATCAATAAAAGAAAGACTGACTCGGTTTTTATGGTTATCTGTACTTCTTACTTTTCTGGTCGTCGCAATGCATGGCGGAACCGGATGGGCACAATTCGGATATAGGTTTGCTGTAGACTTTTATCCGTTTTTATTTCTTCTGGTAATAAAGGGGGTGAGTAGAACCGGGTTGAGATGGCACCATTGGCTTCTTCTTGCGCTTTCGATTATTGTGAATCTTTGGGGAGTGCTTTGGATAAACAAGTTTGGCTGGGTAAGTTTTTAGAATGAATAAGATCATTTTTTACCTGATCGTTAACAGAATTATAATTCTTCTCTTGGCATTTTTTTTATCGGGGATAAGACACTTTTACAACTTTCTTTTAACTTTTGGTGGAAGATGGGATGGCAATAGTTATACATTTTTAGCGACACACGGATATGTAATCCAAGGCCCGGAAAAAAGCTTTCTGGTTTTTCCCCCTCTATATCCGGCATTTATCAAAATATTTTCTCTCTTCGGTCTCGATCCAATACTGAGCGGGGTAATAATTTCAAATGTCTTCTTTGTACTGGGAATGGTTGTTTTATACAAATTGGTTGAATCAACTTGGAATAAGAAAGTTGCTCTATCAACCGTAATTCTAATTTCAGTTTTCCCAACCACATACTTTTTTTCAATTGCCTATCCTGAATCACTTTTTGTTTTTCTATTTTCTCTTTCTTTCTATTTCGCCCACAAAAAATCATTTTTACTGTCGGCTCTGATTGGAGGATTTGCAACAATGACACGTCCTTTCGGATTGGTAATTTTTCCGTCGATTCTTGTCTTCATGCTAAATGCAAAGAGACTAAATTTAAAAAATTTATTGCTAACTGTTCTGCTTTTTACATTACCGATACTCCCTTACTTTCATATAAACTACTCACTTTTTGGTAGCCCTTTGGCTTTTACAACACTTTTAAAACAAAACTGGCAAAAAAGTTTTGATTTCCCCTGGAACGGAATTGTTTCAAGCTGGAAAAGGGGAATTTTTACAACAGATTCCTTTTCATATAAATATTTTGTGGGTTATGCTGAGGCAATCACTTCAACCATCGCTTGGATTTTTGTTGCACTGGGAGCCAAAATGTGGAAGATCAAATCCCCATACTTTCTTTATTTATTTTTGGGAACATTCTTTTTCACCTCGACAGGTTTTATACTAAGTGCTCCAAGATACCTTCTTTCAATCCCGCCATTTTTTATTCTTTTTGCAGAACTCATTTCAAAAAAGAGGTTTATTTTATTTATTTTTGCACCGATTTGTTTAGGTCTTCTTTTGTGGTTTATTCACAATTTTGCATTGGGCCAGTGGGCTTTTTAAATACCGAGGATTAAGGTAAACCATTCATTGATTTCTTCCCATTTTCCGTTGCCAGCCTTTGGCGTAAAAACGTATAAATTATCGTAGGCTTTACTAATCGGAGGATTAACCAGTAAACCATCCGGGATGAGAAATTGATTTATGTTTTTACTTCCGTCCAAAATTAATCTGATTAAAATTCCGGACGCCGGTAAATCAATATCGGTCTCAACATATTTTTTGACGATATTGAGCATTGCAGCGTCTACCTTCGGATTTAAAAGTACTTTCGGTTGAGTAATTTTTTCCTTAATCGCCCCAACTATCTTTTGCTGTCTTGATTCTCTTGCAATATCCGTTCCTTCTGTACCTTCTGCATGACGCGATCGGACGAATTTAAGAGCAGTTCCTCCGTTCATCGTTTGGACTCCAGGGTTAAAGATTATCGTTTCATAACGGCAGGTAAAAGTTGTGTCTCCTTCGCAGGTGTCGTTTTCGCGTCCTTCAATCGGGTAAAGTTTGTCTGTAAAACCATTCTCAACATTGACTTCTATTCCACCCAATGCATCAATAATGTCTCTAAAAGATGAGGAATCGATTACGGCACCATATTGAATTGGCTGCCCGACAACCTCCTCGGTAATTTTCTTTGCAAAGGCAATCCCTCCACCAGTCTCTTGACTTGTAAAATAGGGCGTACCCTGTTTACCCCAATAATAAGCAGAGTTAATTTTTGCTCTAATTTCGGGTATCCAAATATCTCTTGGAATAGAAATCATTTTGATCTCAGTCCTGTCCAGCGAAACCGAAACCAAAATCATTGTATCGGTCAGGTCTGCTCCGTCATGGGCTCCGCCCGATTTTCCCATTACCAAAATATTTGTTTTTCCTCCATTCGAAGCAATTTGATTCGCAGGAGAGGCAATAAAATTATAAACAGTTTTTGCTGCCAACGGAAATTTATAAACAGCAAGACCGACTCCGAAAAAGGGCACTAAAAAGAGTACCAAGATCGTCAAAAGAATTATCTTTCCCCACCTTTTTTGGTGCCTTGAAACCACAGATTCTTCCGGTCGCTCCACAAAACTACCCGTGTTAGAATGATCAAGCATGTCAGATATTAGTATAGCTGGTTTAAACGAACAACAAAAATTAGCAGTTACCTATACCGACGGGTCGCTTTTGGTTTTAGCAGGAGCAGGTTCCGGAAAGACTAAAGTTCTGACCCATCGTGTTGCATATTTTATTTCAAAAGGCTTAATGAAACCTGAAAATGCTCTTCTTTTAACATTCACCAATAAAAGCAATCAAACATCCGTCGCCGGCTCTCAACCATTGGCTACCACTTTTCATTCTTTTTGCGCAAAGGTCCTAAGAGTAGATGGAGAGAATATTGGAATTCCCCAAAATTTCATTATCTATGATGACCAGGACCAAAAGGAGGCAGTTAAGCAGATAATGGAAAGACTTAATATTTCAATCGAGCAGTTTAACCCTTCTTCAATTCTCAACGGAATCAGTGAAGTCAAAAACCAAATGCTTAGTCCGGAAGAATATTTAAATTTGGTAAGAAGCGATTGGCAGGAAATTGCCGCCAAGGTTTACTTTGAGTACGAAAAAAATCTTAAAGAAATAGGGGCACTGGATTTTGATGACCTTCTTATTAAAACAGTTAAACTTTTCAAGGAAGTCCCTCAGGTTTTGGAGAAGTGGCAAAAAAAACTTACACATATCTTTATTGATGAATGGCAGGACACAAACAAGATTCAATATATTTTGGCAAAGCTTCTTGTGGGCGGGAGTGAAAATATTACCGCGGTAGGGGATGCTTCCCAGTCTATTTATTCCTGGCGCGGAGCCGACTTCCGGAATATTAATTATCTTATGCGCGACTATCCCAATATAAAAGTAATTAATCTTGAACAAAATTACAGATCTACGCAGAACATCCTTGACGCAGCCAACTTGGTCATATCAAAAAATACGAGTCACCCAATTCTGAAGCTTTGGACTGAAAAAGATAAGGGGTCAAAAATCAAACTATATTCAGCCAGGAACGGATTTGATGAGGCAGATTTTATTGTTTCAGAAATTCAATTTCATAATTCTGGATACGGCGGCTTTGCTGTGCTTTATCGCACTAATGCACAATCCCGTGTTTTGGAAGAAGCATTCCTGCACGCAGGCATTCCCTATATCCTTGTTGGCGGAGTTAAATTTTACGCTAGACGCGAAATTAAAGATGTTCTGGCTTTTGTCCGACACTTTGTAAATCCTAAGGATCCTGTATCTAGAAAAAGGATTGGAAAACTTGGCAAAACCAGGCTGAAAAAGTATGAAGAACTTGTGATAACTTGGAAAGAGAGTAATAGAAAGTTGGAAGATCTTAGTACTCTTGATATTTTAGATGAAATCATTCAAAAAACAGATTATCTTGCTCTTTTCCAGAAGGAAACCGAGGAGAATTTGGCTAGATTGGAAAACCTGAAAGAGCTGCGAAGCGTGGCAACAGAGTTTCCCAACGTTAATGAATTTTTAGAAAACGTCGCTTTGGTTGAGGCATCTCAAGATTCCAACAGACATATCACTCCCGGTGCCCAGTCGGGTGAACACGTGACTCTTATGACCCTCCACGCCGCTAAGGGTCTGGAGTTTCCGACTGTTTTTATCATAGGAATGGAGGAGGGGCTTTTCCCTCACAGTAGATCTTTGATGGACTCAAACCAGCTGGAAGAAGAACGCCGACTTGCTTACGTTGGAATTACCCGGGCTAAGGATCTTCTTTACCTAACCTACGCATCCTCCCGCCTTTATTTCGGGGAAAGAATCAGCAATCCTCCAAGCAGGTTTATTATGGACATTCCTGAGAATTTATTAGAAAACATTGGGGGAGAAAGTATAAAACCGATCGAAGAATTTAAACTAGATTCTATAGATGATATAAAGGGGACTTTTGACGATATAATAGATAAGTATCTGCCACACAATAATGAATAACTTGGACCAAATTGTCACACACCCTTTGCAAACTTCTTTTTGGGGAGAGTTTAGGAAATCCTGGGGAAACGAGGTTCTTGAAACAAAATACGGAATACTGACTCTTCACAAATTGCCATTAACAAACTACAAAATCGGTATGTTTATAAAGGGACCGGAACCCAATCAACCAATGCTTACAGACTTAAAAGAAATTGGTAGAAAATATAAACTTGTTTTCATCAAGTTAGAACCGAATGTTGGTTGGGAATTTCCAATTTCCGGTCCAAAATCTTCAATTAAGTCCAAACTAATTAAATTACTGAAACAAAACGGAGCTGTGCAAGGAAAAACACTATTTACACCCACCACTTTTCAAATAGATCTATCCCCAAGCGAAGAGGAGCTAATGAAAGGCTTCTCAAGTAAAACCCGCTACAACATAAGGCTGGCTGAAAGGAAAGGTGTAATAGTCAAGGAAAACGGCTCCGACAAAGCTTTTTCAAAATATCTTGAGCTAACCCGCGAAACTGTTGGAAGACAAGGATTTTTTGCCCATACTGAAAAATATCACCGGCTGATGTGGAACATTTTGAAAAAAGCCGGAATAGCCCGCTTGATGGTTGCTACTTATCAGGGTGAAATTATCACCACCTGGATTCTTTTTGCCTGGAAAGACTTTTTATATTACCCATACGGGGCTTCTACCGAAAAACATAAAGAAGTCATGGCCAACAACCTCATGATGTGGGAAGCGATAAAATTCGGCAAAAAACTCGGACTTACCACGTTTGATCTCTGGGGGAGGGAGGAAGGTAAAGGTTTTACAAAATTTAAGGAAGGTTTCAGCCCGAAGGTGATAGAATTTTTAGGTACGTGGGATCTGATAATAAACAAGCCGCTTTACATGATTTATAAGATAGCCGAATATATCAGGTGGCCCGTACTTAAGCTGTTTGCGGCATCTGGATTATCGAAACACAGATTTTAAAATTTAAGGGGGTGAGAAAAAATGAATAAAAAAATCGTAATCGCAATATTGGTTTTCCTTGTAGTAGGTTTTCTGGCGTGGCTGTATTTTAAACCCGCAAAAATAACAACTACCCAGTCAACTAATGACACCGCTGCGACGGCAGACATTACTATTTCGAACTTTAATTTTTCACCGTCATCTTTTACTGTCAATGCAGGACAAAAGGTTGGTGTTGTAAATAAGGACTCTGTGCAGCATTCACTGACATCCGATGACAAATCGTTTGACACTGGACTCTTATCGACCGGCCGGGAGGGAAGTTTTACGGCACCGACGGTTCCGGGAACTTACAAGTTCCACTGTGCGCCGCACCCAGACATGACAGGCACGCTAATTGTGCAGTAAGTTATACTTACTCAAATGGTAGATATACGAAGGCTTGGCTGGACGGTTGAGCGGATCGGAGAGATAAACTACTTCATTAAAAAAATGCCTATCGTGGGCTCTATTCTTAAACTGCAGAGGCCCGAAGAAATCAGAATGGATACGATACAAAAGTTATCCCAAAAATACGGTGTTTTTCAGATAGTTGTTGAGCCGTCCCTAAGTTCCTACATCGGGCCCCTCGAAGATCGTCGCAATCTAATGTTAGCACACGGCTTTAAATTATCAAAAAGCACATATTTACCTTCAAAAACGCTTCAAATTGACTTGACAAGATCAAAGGAAGATATCCTCCAAAATTTTAAAAAGGATGCACGACAAGCCATTCGAAAAACTGAAGGCCCTGAGCGAAGCCGAATGGGGAAGGGGTTATTTATAAAAGAATACTCAACCCCCGATGAAATAAAAATATTTCGGGAGGGGTGGAAAAAATCTGTTAAATTTGATCGTTATGTACCAAGCACTGAACAACTCATTAAGTTAAAGAGAAGTTTTCCATATTCTAAGTCCCTATTCCTTGCGTCGCACAATATATCTGGCAGAATTATTCAAACTATATCACCTACTATTGGCAAGCATTCACAAACCCTGAGGGCAGGTCTACCCTATCCCAGTATTCCCTCCTCTGGAGAGGAATACTATGGGCCAAAAAGCAGGGTTATAAGATCTTTGATTTTGAAGGTATTTTTGATCCCCGCTTCCCCAACAAAAGCTGGTTGGGATTCACCCACTTCAAGGGCTCTTTTGGCGGCTACGAAGTAGAATATCCTGGATGTTTTATCAAAAATCGTCTACCATTTAAATCATGAAAACACTGGGAGAGTTAGAGGCAGAGGTAAATGAAATTAAAAAAAGGAACGTCAAAGTCGAAACAGACAAAGCTTGGGAAACTTCAATTACCAGACGTTTACTTTTGATTGTTTTTACTTATCTCGCAATTGCAATCTACCTTATAACCTCATTAGTGTTCCATCCTCCTGGTTAAACGCCATCGTGCCGGCAGTTGGTTTTATGCTTTCAACTCTTACATTACCTTTTTTCAAAAAAATTTGGGTTAAATACATTAAAAAATGATAATTAAAAAGAAAACTTGGACCGAAGGGTTTGAAAAAATCCTTTCTGGAGAAAAAACTTTTGATGCTAGATTGGTAAATTTTGAGTGTAAGCCGGGTGATACTCTAGTTTTAGAAGAATACGACCCGGCAAGGAGAAAATATACTGGTAGAAAAATCGAGAAAGAAATTAGCTTTGTTCTAGATACCAAAAAGCAAAAGTACTGGTCTCAATCCGACATAAAAAATGTGGGTCTTCAAATAATTGCATTTAAATAGCTTTTTTAATTCTCCTTAAGTTTTCCTCTATTATCTCCTTTTGTTCCGGCCAAAAGAGTTGGGGTAAATTATTAATATCAAACCAATCGAAAACTAAATCTTCTTCACCTTTTTCCAATTTTTGTATCCCATCAACCTGGTTTGTAATAAATAAATAATAACTGGTAATTCCCCACCTATCTTTTTCAAAAGACAGTCTTTCCTTTTTTCCTAATAGACATATCAAAGTCAAATCGCTAATTCCAGTTTCTTCAGAAACTTCTCTCGCAGCGGCATGTTCCAAACTTTCACCGTTCTCCACACCACCTTTGGGAAGCATAAATTTGTTAAATTTGTTATCCCGTATAAACCCAATCAATAAATTGTCCCCATCATTTCTCACAACAACTCCACCAGCCGCCAATCTTTCCGGGATTCCTTTTGGTTTTACATACCAGCTTTTGTTGATTTTCATGATTCCTCAGATTTACAAAATAGCGAGAACTCACAACCCATCTGACAAAACATGTGATTGCTACACTTAAAGTCGGATTTTTCTATTTCGTCCCTGACTTTAAGAATTTCGGTAACAGCATTTTCCAATTGTTTGACTGTGCGTGTTGTGGAAATTTTTTCCTGAGAATCAAGATAATACAAAGAGAGTTTAATTCTTTCCGGAATTTTTCCAAAAGGCTCTGTAGGAATCTTGCTTGCTGCTAAGGCGTAAAAACTGAGCTGCAAGTTTTTGTCCACTTCTTTTTGGGTCGGAATTGTTGCCCCGGTTTTATAATCAACAATTTCTATTTCTCCGTTGCCCAAATTGTCCACCCTATCAAGCCGCCCGCCAATTTTCAAATCTTTGACAAGCGGTATTGTGAAT
>Ga0075802_132_pt2 | contig 16266 bp, 13 predicted proteins | sample RifGroC2_FD_68453 | JGI IMG/M metagenome (GOLD analysis project Ga0075802, IMG submission 68453) | Microgenomates (Woesebacteria) bacterium GW2011_GWC2_40_30
AACTCCTGATATCTTTCGACAAGCTCTGAATACTTTTGATCCTTTTTATTAGTTTCCATTTTTTTGTTTTTTCCCTTTTTCCTTTTGATAATTGTCAGGACGATACCTATCAAAATTAGTATTACCAAAATCTCCAGGATTATAATTCTCGGCCAGACGAGGAAAGTTGCAAGAAATGCCAAAAAATTACTCCACGCGTAAGCAGCCGGCGTAAGGGTTTTAAACTTAAGGGTATTACTTTTTGGGGATTTATTTCCTCCTTCGTAGTCGGTTATGGCAAAAACTCTCCAGGAATTGCCTCCATTGGTAGGCATATTGAAACTAAAGTTTCCTTCGGCATCCGAAAGGACGCTATACGATGGTATATAGTAGGCAAGAACACTTCTAATCGGCTGAAAACCAAAAATTCCCGGCTTTGCATCCGGTCTGCCCAGTTTAACTTCAACATTTGAATTAGGAATTGTTTCGCCTTGGGCTGAGACCTGACCGTTCTCATTGGTTTGGGGTGTTCCCAGGCTTATTGTAGGAGGGAGTATTACAGGGCCGACGTTATAAAAGTAATTTCCGTGACCGATCGGGGGAATGCAGGTTGGGGGAGTTATCCTTTTTCCCTGGTCAATTGCCGTAACGCAAAGCTCGGGGAAAGAAGTGTTTAAATATACCAAGTCAAAAGAATAGTATCCGTTTGCTCCGGAGACTACAGATTGGTCTACACCAATACCTGAAAGCTCTATAACACTGGAAGGAGCGCCATACCCCCAGAGAGTCATCCTTGGGGTTCCGATGGTCGCAGAAACGATTACATTGGGTTTCACAATGACCTTTTCTGAGGGTAGAACATCAGCATGTACGATCCTAGTCTCAAGCAAAAGAAATAATACTGAAAACAGCAGGGCAAATTTAAGTTTCACTGATTAATTATATTACGTTATTCAGTCTTTTTTTCTTCAGTTGATGGAGTTTCAACTTTGGACTCCGGAATTATTCCGCTGATCTTATCTTTCAAAGACTCTTTGAGTTTTTCAAGTTCTTCTTTCTCCTCGGAAAGCTCCTCTTCGAGCTTCTTTTCCTTTTTAACAAATCTGTTAAAGATAATGATTATGATAAGTACAATTATGATAATTGCCAAGGTTATAACTACAGCAAGCTTCCAGGGAAATACCCAGAAGCCGAGAGCGGAGGCGAGAACTTTTCCCGATTCCCCATAGGTGGCATCAAGAGACGCGGTGAACTTACCAACCATCCATTTTGTTCCGAGTTTGGAAACAATTACCCTTGAGGCATCCGGAAAAATGTTGGTTTCCTGCAAGCTTTCTCTGGCAACTTCACGGCCAAACATATTCTTAACAACAATTTGCCCCTTAGGAGTGATGTGATAGTCTCCGCTATTTTTGATTTCGGTTGTGATTGCGACAGGGCCGTATTCGGAGAAGTTGGGGGCACTAAAGCTTACGATATTGGCGCCTTCGGCAATAGGGCCCGACACTTTCAGATAGACAAGTCCTGCAATTCTCATTGATACGCTTGCGGCTTCCTCTTGTTTTGACCCGGTGGCTTCAGGAATCTCGGAAGTGGGCTCAAAAAATACCGCGAAATATTTTCCGCCGGGGTTTGCGTCAGCCGGAACACGAATTTTGCCGTCAATTATAACCATATCTTTTGAGGGGATTGTTCCTTTTTCGGTGCTTAGGGTCACCCATTGGGCTGCCGCAAAGCGTTTGGACAGAGTAGTGGGGCCTTCAAGAAAGTTTGGAGAACCCTCGTTGTTGTCCACAATAAAATCAGCCACCTTAAACGTTCCGGAGATAGGTTCTATCCCTGTGTTGTAAAATCTGACGACAAAACTCGTGGTCTTGCCTGGATCGACTTCAATTGTTTGTCTTGCGGGGGCAACCACCAGGGGAATGATTGATTGTGCTGATGCTTTATCTGAAACAAATAAGGCGATAAAAATTACTAGGCCGGCAACCAAATAAACAAATTTGTGTTTAGTATGTTTTGTGAGCAGATTTTTCATAGTTAGAATGTGGCTGTTGCCGTGTATTTGACTTTATTGTAGTAGTAACCAGCAGGTTGGGTTCCTGAAACTGAAATTCTATAACAGGCATACACTTGGTTAGCGGAAACCGGGGCCGCGTTTGACATCACGGTTTGTTTTGCCTCAGAAGCTTCCTGATCCGGAATTTGTTTTGAGGAAAACGTCCTTGAGGTTTCGTTATAGAGGAATCCAGCATCGGTTCCTGACACGTTTGCAAGCGAATATCCAAAACCGTTATTGGTCGCGGTAACCCATTCGCCGGATGTTGTTTCCGAACAGGTTCCCGAATCGCAAGTAGTATCCTTGATACAATCGTTTGCCTCACCCGCAGTTGCTCCCGTACAGATGCCCATTTGGTCGTTTTCTTCAATCTTGACGGTGTAGCCACCGCCGGCGTTTGTTGATACGGTTAATACCTGGTTGGCATTTAGGAAACTGTTGGCGGTGGCAATTGTTCCCCAAGGAACAGATGTGGCCGTTGAATCCGTTGTCGAAGCAGTTCTGGTTACTCCACAATACGAACCTGAATCTGCAGAAACCCCGGCAACTGTAAAGGCAAGAGTCTGATCAACTGTTGCTGAGACCAAAACTCCCTCAACGGGAGCCACCCCCACACTTACAGAATCAAGGGTGTTGTTGCTGCCGTCCCTCGTAACTATTGCGATTTTGTAATTGTCGGCAGCTCCTTGTGTGTGTCCGGTGGTAAATGGGGTGGGGTTGACCAAGTTGGGAACTATTACCGTAACGGTTGCACCCGCACAAGAACTGGTTGCTTTTGTAATGGTTATTGTTCCGCTTGCGGAGGCAACTACCGGAGTATCCCAGCCGCCGGTGCAGGTCCCGCCTGTTGAGCTGACATTGACACTTGTCGGTTCGAGCTTGTTAAAATCAAAGCCGTCAGTTGTATTACTACTCCCTGTGTCCGGAATTCCATCATTGACATTTCCGGTGCTGGCAACCGGTATGGTAACAAAAATGTTGCCCCCGACAGGAATTGTATTAACCAAAGTGAAAGTCATTGTCAGGCTTCCCGATTGTGTCGCCGTAACATAGCCGCTTGTATCAACATTGGCAGTGAGTGGGGAGGAAAGGCTGAAAGTTGTGGCACTGGATACGTTTGCAACCGTGTAGTTAACACTGCCGATGCACCCGGTTATACCTTGATTTAAGAAACAAACGTTGTCGCTTGGAAAGAGGTGGTTGGTATTAAGATCCGGATAACTTCCGGCGCCGTTGATTGTGACCGTTGATGTTCCTGACGTGCCGGCAGTTGTTTGTGCCCTATAGGAAAGCCGGGGATTGCTTAAGGTAGCCGATGAATTTGTGAGAGTGGACGCCTCTATCTTGGTTGGATTAAAAGATTTGATGGCGAAAAAAGAAAGCGCCAGGGAGAATGATAACGATAGAAGAAACACTGAAAAAGTAGCTAGATATTTTTTTGTGTTTACGCTTTGCATACAAAACAATCTATCTTAGTTAAGATATGTGCTAAGGATCATTATTAAACCCATAAAAAACATTGTCAAGAGGATTCTTTGCCAACCTTTTGGGATTTTTTGATAATTCTGTAGGTTATGAAGATTAAAAGAAGCCCAAATATTATCGAAAAAGGAAAGGCAACGGTGGTAACAGTTTTACTTTGAGTTTCACCGCTTCCGTTGGGGGTTATCTCCAAGGTTGATTTGTAAACTCCGACCAAGACCTTGCGATTGGATTGGCAAACGATAATTTCTTCACCTTTCAGGCAGGGAATATTCCTTACCGAGTCGGAAATTATATTAAGAGGGGCAAGACTTAGAGTTTCTACACTGCCGAATGTGGGTTTAATTGTTATTTCACCATCGGGTTTGAAAACATATGAGCCAAAATTGCCGATTCTTGTATTAAAGGTAAGTTTTTCAAGCGAATCGATGATTTTTGGAGCCTTGAATTCGACAATTTCAGCAGTCTTTGGCGGATTGCCGTCGCTGGAGACGGAAAGAATGAGGTTGGAACCAATTCTAGCTTGGTTTGTTGGACCCATGGAGAGAGTGCCTCCGGGGATATTGTTATCCAGTTCGTATAATAGTGTAAAGTAATAATCTTTCTCTGTGGCAGATTCCGGGGGAGTAATTTTAACGGTTATTTCCTGGCGTTGCCCGCCAGCCATGTAAAACTTTTCTCCGAAAACACTTACAGGAGAGATTATACTAAACCATGAGGCATAGGGAGATGTTGCAGTGACGGCATTTTTTTCATCAAGTGCGACGTTTCCCGACTCACCCTGCGCCTTAAAAGGTATGATATAAATGCTCGCCATGCCATCGTTGCCGTCATTTGTAATAGTGAACGTTTGAGTAACAATTTTGCCCGGAATAATCATTACCTCAGCAATCGGGGGAGTGATGGAAAGACCTAGAGTTTGGGCCTCAGCAACAGAATTATGAATAATGAACAATGAAATAAGAGTAATCAAGAAAACAAAAAACCTGCCCTTTATTTTTTTATTTTTGAATTTTAATAATTTATTCATTAGTATTTGACTGGAAATTTAAAAGGATGGTATGGCTGTAAATAGAACCCTGTTTTGATAACTTCCTGCCGCCTGAACCGCCGAAACATTTACTTTATATGTAATTGTGGCAGTTCTATCTCTTCCGACATTTACACTTGACATGACCGACTGATCTCCTTCGCTGAGAGCCGCATTGGCAAACTGGCGGAAATAAGTTCCGTCTATGAAATCCGAAGGGGCATCGTTGCCTGACATGTTGTAGCCAAATCCGTAAGTAGTCGCGAGTGACCAAACCCCCGCTGCCGTTTCTGAACAAGTTCCGGCATCACAGGTTGAATCAGGAATAGTTTTACCGGTTGATGTCTGAAGATAGCCTGCCTCTCTGGCCGTAACCCTGTAACCACCAGCCCCTCCCGCAGAAACCACAAGAGTACTTGTGCGGGTTACTGGGGTACCCGGCATGAGGGTGCCAAAATTAATTAAAAAATTACTCATGGAAAAAGAAAAGGGAATTATGGAGTGGATATATTGGAAACCGGACCGAACCAGGTAGCCTGTGGATGAGTAAAGCCCGGGTGCGGTTTGACCAATGGTTGTATCGAGTTTATAACCTGCCGAGGAGGGGATTCCGGCACCTGAGTTCAAATTTGGCATCTGGATTATGTAATTGGGGGATGTGATTTTTGCCTGGGCATGGATACCGGGCGGTGAAAGGTAAAAACTAAAAGGTAAAAGTAATGCTGTCAAAAAAACTAAAATTTTTGAGGATGCCATGTTATTTACCGACCTCTTTTTTCATCTCCATTCCGCTTAAAAAGAGCTCGTAAATTTGTTGATAAAGATCTTTGATTCTACCTTTCCTATCATTATCCAGGTTTGGGTCTTTCAAAAGCTCGTCGAGATATTTTTGGACGTTAACCAGTTTTAGTCTAAAATCTCCCTCTGCCCAGTTTTTTACCTCTTCTTCTTGTGATTTAATTTCCTCCATAAAATCCTGACTGACATTTTTCAAAACCTGAATTTTTTGACTGTCTCTTAAAATTTGAATGTACTGTTTGCCAAACATTGTTGAAATCGGTGCGATTGCTATAAGGGAAACTATTTGCAGGATTTCTGTCCAAAAGTCACTTCTGGGTGTAAGAACAAATAAAATCGCAAAGACCAGGGCGGCAACAACTGATGTTACAGGTGCCGAAAGAAGTGCCATTCCGAAAAGAAGAAAGTAAGTCAGAAAAAATATGGGTGAGGTGAACCCACCCGTTGTAAAAAGAAGAAATGAAACAGCAAAGGAAAAAATAAAAATATCAAAAACTACTCTGGAACCGGCTGTTAGGAACTTTTTTCTGATCAGAAATGAGATTAACATATAGAGTGCGACAAGAAGACCCGAGATTTGAAGGCTATATTCCGCAAGGGGAGTTTTTGCAATAAAATAAGAAAGTCCCAAGGCGAGAGCAACCAGTATACTGTGGACAAACACTTTTTTAGATACAGATAGCATGAAATTAGACAGTATGTCTTAAAAAAGTGTACGCTAAAGTGATAAAATTGACAAATATGAACGGCATCAAATACGACCACGCTAAAATTGAAAAGAAGTGGCAGGAAAAATGGGAAAAGGAAAAAATATATTTTCCGGATCTCTCAAGGCCGGATAATAAATACTACAACCTGTGGATGTTTCCGTATCCTTCGGCTGAAGGTCTTCATGCAGGACACGCTTTTGCCTCGACGGGGAGCGATGTCTTTGGGCGTTTTATGAGAATGCATGGCAAAGATGTTTTTCAGCCAATCGGGTATGATTCTTTTGGAATTCATTCGGAGAACTACGCAATTAAAATCGGGGAAGACCCCCACAAAGTGGTCAGAAGAACAACCAAGCATTATGAAGAACAGATGAGATCTTTGGGGCATGGATATGATTGGACGCACACAGTGACCACTTCCGATCCTGATTATTATAGATGGACACAGTGGTTGTTTCTAAAGATGTGGGAGGCCGGTTTGGCTTATAAGAAGAAAGCTACCGTTAATTTTTGCCCTTCCTGCAAAACCGTGCTTGCGGATGAGCAGGTTGTAACACCTGCAGCTGCCGGAAAGGAGCCTAAAGATGCGGCCGGAAAATCAATAACCAATAGTGAGGAACTTAAAGTTTGTGAAAGATGTGGAACGGTTGTCGAAAAAAAGGACCTTGACCAGTGGTTTTTTAAGATTACTAAGTATGCTGACAGACTTCTAGAAGGTTTAGAGAAAATTGACTGGAGTACTCGAGTGAAGCTTGCTCAGAAAAACTGGATCGGTAAAAGCCAGGGAATGCTCATCAAGTTTGAGACGGAGAATGGAGATGGAGAGATTGAGGTTTTTACTACAAGGCCGGACACGCTAAATGCGGCTACTTTTATAGCTATAGCCGATGAAGGTTTGTATAACCAGGAAAGCTCTGAAAAAGTAGGGGAGTTTACCGGGAAATATGCACTGGAACCTTTCAGTAAAAGGCGCCTTCCCGTTTGGAAGACGAATTATGTGGCACCAGGATATGGGACCGGAGCTATCATGGGGGTGCCTGCACACGACGAGCGTGATATGGAGTTTGCTGAAAAATACCATTTGGATATAGTCCAGAAGGATCCCGATAAAAACCTTTGGCAGGAGATTTCCGAAAAAGGTTTTGGTAAAAAACATACCAATTATCATTTAAGGGATTGGTTGGTAAGCCGCCAGCGCTATTGGGGTGCACCAATTCCAATGGTTGATTGCCCGGAATGTGGTTGGGTCCCTGTTCCTGAAAAAGATCTTCCGGTAATACTACCGAATATATCAGACTATAAACCTGAAGGTACAGGGAAAGGACCCCTTGCCAATCATAAGGAGTTTTATCAGGGTGGATTCAAGCTGGTATTTTTTGAGATACCCATCATCGGACAGGGAATCCGTGCCTTTTGATGGGGAGGTAACCAGGAATTGGCTTCCGGTTGATCTTTATTTCGGTGGTGCAGAGCATTCGGTACTTCACCTCATGTATGCCAGATTTGTGACAAAAGTACTTTTCGATTTAAAGCTTTTAAGTTTTGATGAGCCTTTTCCTAAGTTTTTTGCGCACGGGTTGATGATTAAGGATGGCGCCAAGATGAGCAAAAGCCGGGGAAACGTGGTCAATCCGGATCAATATGTGTCCAAGTTTGGCGCAGACACCCTTAGGCTTTATGTCATGTTTTTAGGTCCAATGGATGCCTCACCGGACTTCAGAGACTCGGGAATTGAGGGGATGCAGAGATTTGTGACAAGGCTTTGGAAACTGTTTAACCAACCGAATACTATAGATGGTCAACCATCAAAAGGGGTAGTTTCCAAGCTCAATCAAACTATAAAAAAGGTGACGGAGGATATGTATAATTTCAAATATAATACAGCTATAGCATCGATTATGGAGCTTGTTAACACCATTTCTGACAAAGGCAGTAATGAGGAAGTTTTAAGAAGCCTTTGTCTTTTGGTCGCTCCTTTTGCACCTCATCTTGCCGAAGAGGTCTGGGTGGAAGTACTGGGTCAACCCTTTAGTATTCACAAGGCTAGTTGGCCAAAATATGATGATAGTAAGATCGCGAGTGATACAGTAACGATTGTTATTCAGATCAATGGAAAAGTAAGATCTCAGTTGGTAGTTGGTAATAAACAATCAACTATTCAGGGAGATATTGAGACGTTGTCAAGGAAAGACGAAAATGCTGCAAAGTGGTTGAAAGGCCATGACATTAAAAAAGTAATTTTTGTTCCGGGAAAACTTGTTAACTTTGTTGTTTAATAACTACTTTATAAAAAATGGAGAACTTGCCCCAAAAGTTTTATTTTGACGGGTTTCTTCTAAAATATCGCTATCACCTATTAATTGCTCTGATAGGAATTATTTTGATTAGTGCCGGCTTTTTATTTTTTAAAAAATCATTGAATTTTTCATCAACAAAAGTGGAAATTTTACAGACTTCTTCGGAGGGGGGAGCAACATCTGAAATTACCGCGGAAATTTCAGGGGAGGTGATAATTCCCGGAGTTTATAAACTTTCTCCTGGAAGTCGGATAGACGATTTATTAATTGCCTCCGGCGGTTTTTCTGTTGATGCCGATAGGGTTTGGGCAGACAAATATTTAAACAGGGCAGCAAAACTCACTGATGGACAAAAGATTTATATACCGTCGGTTAGTGAGCACTCAAATGTCTTAAGTGCTAAAACCACAGTAGGGGATCAAAGTGTATCATCAAGTTTTTCAACCGATAGTAATGCATTAGTAAACATCAATACAGCGACCCTTCAAGACCTTGATTCGTTGCCCGGAATTGGCCCTACTTACGCCCAAAAGATTACTGAACACCGTCCGTACTCAAAACCGGAAGATCTGGTAACTAGTGGGGCAATCACCCAAACATTATACGAAAAGATTAAAAACAACATAACGGTCTATTAATTTCTAATTTTAAAATTATCTAATGAATAACCAATGCTCATATTAGTAATTCATGAAGTACTTTGTTTGGCTTTTATTGATTTTACTAATAATTTTCCGTTACTTTACGACCCGTCCGGCTTATAAAAATGGTGATACCATTCGGATAACAGCAACAGTCTTTTCGGATCCCTTGGTTTACGGCAATTATCAAACTTTTACCGTTGCGGGATTAAAAGTTTCCTTACCAAATTTCCCCGAGGTGTATTACGGAAGTATAGTTGTGGTTGAAGGAACAGTTGACGGCGGAAAACTAAAAAATGCAAAACTGCTTTCGGTTAATTCTTTTGTGGGGTTTGGATCTCGGGTAAGAGCTAAGATTATCGATTTTTACCAAAAAGTTTTACCCCAACCAATGTCGGGGCTTGTTGCCGGTATAACTTTGGGAAGTAAAGGAACCCTGACCGGCGATTTTTGGAACAAAGTAAAAAGTACGGGGGTTGCTCATGTAATTGTTGCATCGGGAACTAATGTTACTTTTGTTATTTCGTTTATTTTCGGAGTAACAAATATTTTCCTGTCCAGAAAAAAGGCGAAACCTATTGTTATATTAAGTATTATTTTGTATCTGTTTCTTTCAGGTTTTGAAGCACCTTTAATAAGGGCAGCAATCATGGCCTTCTTGGCTTTTTGGGCAGAAAGCTCCGGCAGACTTCTTAGTGCTTGGAGAAACCTGTTTTTTGCCGCAGGTATTATGCTTGCAGTGGAACCTTCCTGGATAGGGGACATCGGCTTCATTTTGTCTTTTGTTTCCACCGCTTCAATCATGGTTTTTGAAAAAAGGATTGCCAAACGGCTAAAATTTATACCTAAAGTATTGAAGGAAGGCTTTTCAACCTCATTTGCGGCTCAAATCGGGGTTGCGCCGATACTTTTTGTTACTTTTGGACAATTTAACATACTTTCGCCAATAATTAATGCGCTTGTTCTTTGGACGGTGCCATATATTATGATTTTTGGTGTTTTAGGGGGAATGTTGGGACTCGTTTTGCCGGCCCTCGGTAAACTAATACTATATGTATGCTATCCTCTGACTTGGTGGTTTGCCAAAATAGTTGAGATTTTCTGATATGAAGCTTTGGAAGTACACATTTACCATTCTGCTTTTGATTTTAACGGGTATTGTCCTTGCCATAATTCAAAGTCCGGACAGAAACCTGCACATAATCGCCTGCAATGTGGGACAAGGGGATGCAATTTTAATTACTTATGGCGAAACGCAGATATTGAATGATGGCGGACCTGATAAAAGTGTCATGACTTGCCTTGGACGGTATATGCCATTTTGGGATAGGGAAATTGAATTGGTTATTTCGAGCCATCCCGACTCCGATCACTCAACCGGACTTGTCGATGTACTTCAAAATTATGATGTAGATGAAATACTCATAAATCCAATCAATCCTGGCACTCAAGTATATAAAGCGCTAAAAAAGGAGGTGGGGGGTAGGAGTATACCTGTCGTGAATCCCGTTGCAGGCATGGAACTAGGTATTGGTTTGATACATTTAGATATCTTTAACCCAACAGATATATTATTGAGTCAGCTGACTATTGAGAATGATAATGATAAACTTGCCAAATACAGCATCGAAAAGGAAACGAATTTATACTCGGTTGTTTATAAACTTAGCTTCAAAAATTTTACCGGGCTATTCTCGGGGGATATGCCTCCTGAAGTTTCCGACAGGTTATCATGGTAGCGTCAATGGGCTTACAGAGAATCTCCTCAAGGTGGTTATGCCTAAAGTTGCGGTAATCTCGCTGGGTAAAAATCCATGGGGATTTCCCAGACCCGAGATTTTGGAGATGTTGGCTAAATATAATGTTAAAATTTTAAAGACCGACCAAATGGGGGATATTGAAATAGTAACAGACGGAGATAAGTATTGGGTGGAGTAAATTTCAGGCCAGTTATACTTTTAAATTATATTTTAATTTAACAAGTTTGGGAAAATACTGTTAAAATAAACTATGGCCGATATAAAGGATCGAATTTTAAAAACTTTACATGAAGTTACCGGACTCGAGGAAGTTGATATCGAGTCTCCGGAAAATGAAGCCTTCGGAGATTACTCCACAAACTCTGCTTTGGTATTAGCAAAAGAAAAAGAAGAAAGCCCCAGAAAACTGGCAGAAGAAATTCTGTCTAAACTTCAAAAAAATAAAGATCTCTCAGAAATTATTGAAAAAATTGAAATAGCCGGCCCTGGATTTATAAACTTTTGGCTGAAAAAAGATATATTAATTAATACTTTGAAACAAATTGATATAGCAAAATCTGATTTTGGTAAATCAAACATTGGTAAAGGAAAAACTGTAATAGTTGATTATTCATCCCCAAATATTGCCAAACCATTCGGTATCGGGCATCTTCGCTCGACCATAATTGGACAAGCGCTTTACAACCTTTATAAAGCTTTGGGTTATGAAGTCGTGGGGGATAACCACTTGGGTGATTGGGGAACGCAGTTTGGAAAGCTCATCTACATGATTGAAACCGAGAAACCGGCCGATTTGTCCATTGAAACTTTGGAAAAACTCTATGTTGAATTCCACAAGATGGCAGAGAAAGATCCCGATTTGGAAGAAAAAGCCAGAGAGTGCTTTAAAAAGCTTGAACAAGGGGATCCCGAGGCAAAAAAGATTTGGCAAAAATGCGTAGATGTTTCTATAGCTGAATTTGACAGGATTTATGAAACGCTTGGAATAAAAACGGATTTTGCTTTCGGTGAATCTTATTATGAAAGTGAAATGAAGCAAATGTTAAACGATTCAGATATAAAAAAGTATGTTATCAAGGGAGATGAGGGGGCATTGGTAATAGATTTGTCAAAAGAAGGTATAAAAACACCTTTAATGTTTCTGAAAAGCGATGGGGCAACAACTTACGCTACTCGTGATTTGGCAACTATAAAATTCAGGGTGAGAAAATGGGACCCGTCGGTTATGGTGTATGAGGTTGGTGCCGAACAAAGCCTGTATTTCCAACAAATTTTTGCTGCAGCCAAGCTTTTAGGGCTAGTTAAAGATTCTGTAAAATTAGCACACACCGCCCATGGGCTTTATCTGGCACCCGATGGTAAGAAGTTTTCTACAAGAAAGGGAAAAACCATCAAATTGGAGGATGTTCTTAGTGAGGCTATCGAAAGAGCCGAAAAACTTGGAAACAATAAGGGTACGGCAAAAGATGTGGGGATTGGTGCAATTAAGTATTTTGATTTAATGCATTCTGTTACAAGCAATGTTGTATTTGACTGGGAAAAGATGATGAATCTGGAGGGTAACAGTGGTCCCTATCTCCAATATACGGTAGCGCGTTGCAACAGTGTTCTTGCAAAAGCCAACTTTAAAGGACTATCCTTGGAGGCCGATTATAGTAATTTAGATAGTGAAGAGACTTCAATTTTGAGAACTCTGATTAAGTTTCCGGAAACCGTTGAAAAGGCTGCAGAGTCTTTTGCGCCGAACCTTATTTGTAATTATATTTATGATCTGGCCTCGAAATATAACGGCTTTTATAACAAGGACAAAATTATCGGTGGGGAAAACGAAGATTTTAGGCTTGCGTTAACTTTTGGGGTTGGCCAGGTTCTGAAGAACGGACTGAAGCTTCTTGGAATTACATCTCCGGAGAGAATGTAGACTTATTTAATTATCCTTTCTTTGATTTTCTCTTTCAGTTCTACAATCGGTTGTCCTTCCGAGTTTTCCAGCTGTTCGATGAGCTTTCTTTCAATATAGCCAGCGTCCAACTCTTCGGTCATTTCTTCCAACTCCGAATCATGCTTGTGATTCTTTTGATTTTCAAGGATTTCTCTGAGAAGATCCAGTATCTTGGTAATTTCTTTCTCGGATATAAGCTCGACTTGAAGCCCAAGCTCACTTCTCAGAGTATCTCTTTGATTCTCCCTGTTTTGACTCATAAGTACTATTATCGAAAGAAAAATGGCCTCAATGGAGACAAATGAATTCATAAAAGAGTAGGGGTAAGGATCGATTATTGGAATACCGGGAATTTTCCCTGTATTAGCCAAAATCCAAAACCCGTAGATGATGAGGTTGCCCAGGAGAAAAGCAATCGTACCGAAGCTTGTTGTAAGTGCATCCACAACCTTTACAATAAATGGCCTCTTTTTGAGTTCCTGGGCCTCAAAACTTCTTATTATATGGCGGGATCTTTTTATGTGATTTAACGGCATTAATTTATTCTATAATAAATACAAGAAAACCGCGAGTCGGGTATTGAAGATTATTTAAAACTGAATTACAATCTTTGAGTCACAGATGGACTATACACTTCATAAATTAAACTCCGGTCTCAGGATTCTGACTGTGCCCATGCCAAGTCTTGAATCGGTAACCGTTGCAATCTGGGTTAAAACAGGAAGCCGCAACGAGGATGCGAAAACCAGCGGATTAAGTCATTTTATGGAACATATGGTTTTCAAAGGCAGTGTCAAGCGTCCCAGTGCCCGAGATATTTCTCAAGCGGTTGATGCTATTGGAGGAGAATTTAATGCGGCAACCAGTAAAGATTGGACAAATTTTTATATCAAAGCCGGTAAGGCCAATCTCGAAACCGCAATGGATGTATTATCCGACATGGTTTTAAACCCGCTTATTAAATCTGAAGAAATTGAGAGGGAAAAAGGCACAATTGTTCAGGAAATCAAAATGTATGAGGATACTCCGATGATGCATATAGGAGATGTCTTTGAGGAATTGGTTTTTGAAGGAAATCCTTTGGGCAGGGATACTGCTGGGACCGAAAAATCCGTTCGCGGAATTGAAAGATCGGACTTTTTAAATTACCGTAAAGTTCATTATTATCCCGAAAATATGCTAGTAACTGTTGCCGGAGGAATTGAGGAAAAGAGTGTCTTAAAACTTGTCGAAAAGTATTTTGGAAATTTCAAATCACAAAAATCAAAATTCAAAACCAAATTCTATAGATCGGGACAGACAAAACCCCGGTTCAAACTCCAAACTAAAAAAAGCGAACAGGCTCACCTAATCCTGGGTTTTATAGGTGAGGGGAGGGATTACAAACAGAGATTTGCACAAAGCCTTCTATCGGTGATCTTGGGCGGGGGAATGAGCTCCAGACTTTTTATTGAGGTCCGTGAGAGGCGCGGTTTGGCTTATTCGGTCAGAACCGGTTTTGAGAGGTATCAAGAGATTGGTTATATGAGTACATATGCAGGAGTGAATGTAGAAAAAACCGACGAAGCCGTTAAGGTAATTTTAGATCAGTGTTATGGTCTTGCGCAAGGTATTTATCCGGTCACAAAAGAGGAATTGGTCAAAGCTAAGGGTTTTCTAAAAGGCAATCTGGCTTTGGCTCTTGAGGATACGAGAGATGTCAGCGGATTTTTTGGTGACCAGGAACTTTTCTTGGGTAAGTGCCTCACACCGGAGGAAATTTACAAAAAAGTTGATGAAGTCACCATTGCCGATATTAACTCTGAAGCCAAAAAACTTTTTGTTCCTAAACGCCTCAATTTGGCCATAATTGGACCTTTTAAAGACAAAGAAAAATTTGTACAATTGATCAAATAATATGGAAAGAACGGTAGTACTTATTAAACCGGATGGGCTTCAAAGGGGACTGGTAGGGGAAATTATGCATCGTTTCGAGAGAAAGGGCATGAAACTGGTGGGAATTAAGATGATCAGATTGACGGATGAAATATTGGATAATTGGTATGCTCACCACAAGGATAAACCTTTTTTTGCCACACTCAAAAGCTTTATGGAGTGGACTCCGGTTGTTGCCATGGTCTGGGAGGGGATTGAAGCAATTGCCGCCGTCAGGAAAATTGTTGGTATTACTAAAGCAAGAGAAGCTGAGGCCGGATCAGTCAGGGGAGACTTTGGTATGAGCGGTTCACAAAATATAATTCACGCTTCAGATTCACCTGAGTCTGCAGAGAAAGAATTAGGCTTAATCTTTAACGGTGATGAAATCTTTGAATACGACAGCGCAACCGATTTCCTGATTTACTCCAAGGAAGAATTGTAAACCTGACTTTGGTCGGAGTGGACGGAATTGAACCGTCTGCTTCCGCGACCCGAACGCGGCGGTCTACCGATGACCTACACTCCGTAAATTTTTTGTGTCCCCACCAGGAATCGAACCTGGATTTAAGGTTTAGGAAACCTCCGTTCTATCCGTTGAACTATGAGGACTTCTTGAGTAAAGCTCCGTAACTCTATTATTTATTGCCTGGAGGTATTTTAACATATTACCTCCTTTTTTGATTCTTATACGGCATGGGACGTATTTACGATGTCAGTTATTTTACTGTCAGGGTATAAAGATTTGCCGCTGAATCCGGTGATCCTAGGTTTGTAAGGATTAAAAGTTTTGTCGTGTTTGAAAAAGGAAAAATTGATGGCATGGTATATGATCCTGAATAAACAGTTTGCCTATTCATTCCGTCGTAATCCATAATGACAACCTGGCCTTGTCCTCCCCAGAGCAAATGTTTGCTGGTGGACATCCACCTTAAGGCCGGAATTTGGGTTTTGTCATTGTTATTGATCGTAACAGGCTGATCCGTTATTAGAAAGTTGCGGTCTTCTTTTATATCATAAACATAGGTGCGGCCGGGTTCTATGTTTCTTTCCTGAGTTTGAGTTGAGGCTCCGGGTAGGGGTTTGATTAAATTGCTTGCCAGTATGGCCGAGGAGCTTGCGGAGTACAGAATCATATTGTCGTCAGGTGAAAAAATAAAAACCGATGATTTCCTGGAAAGAATGTCAATAAGGCCCAGTGGTAGATTTTTAATAATACTTTGGTTGGTGTTTTCTTTTTCCGTGCTCCATCCGGTAAGAATCTCGTTTTTACGAACAGCGACATTTACTCTTTGATTTTGGGATGTAAATGATCCTGTATCTATTAGAAATATACCGTTTGATACTGTTAAAAGTAACTGTCTGCCATTGGGGGAAAAGACATAAGTTGCGTCAGTCATGTCTCCGTCAGCTATCCTTTTTGGTCCGGTATCAAAACCAAGAGGCAAACTAAAAGTATCAAGTGCCCAAAGGCCGACTTTATCATCACTTAAATTTTTTGATGGCAGAACGCTGTAAACAATTTTTGATCCGTCCTCAGAAATAATTGTATTGATGGCTCCCGATGAAGTGACGGGCGAGAGTGAGGGGACATTTTTAAAAAGTGAAATTGAAGCCTGTGTTACGATCTCTTTTTCAATTGTCAGCCTCTTAT
>Ga0075802_107_pt1 | contig 14752 bp, 17 predicted proteins | sample RifGroC2_FD_68453 | JGI IMG/M metagenome (GOLD analysis project Ga0075802, IMG submission 68453) | Microgenomates (Woesebacteria) bacterium GW2011_GWC2_40_30
TGATACAACAAATGACCTGGATGATTCTTCAAAGCCAAAAATTGACAGAAATCAATTTGTAGAACTGCTTAACGCCAAAAGAAAAGAAAATGGTGCCGGCAAAATTGAATATGATACCAAACTTGAGAAATCTGCGGAGTTAAGAGGAAAGGCAATACTGAAATTTGACGATTATACGTATGAGGCAACAATAAGTGGTTACCCAATGGAAAAATCTATGGCGGATGCAGGATATTGGAATTCTTATTGGTGGGAGGTGATAATCCCCGGATATTACGATGCAGACGGACTAATCGAGGATTATTTAGATCGTGATACAAGCGATGCCAAGAAAAACTGGTTTGACAAAAAGTTTCAGGATATTGGAATTGCGGAAGTGGAAGGAACGGTAAATGGCTGTCCGACACAGGTAATCATTGTTCAAGTTGCAGGGTATATACCGGCTACATATGACCCTGATGTTGTACAGAGTTGGAGGGATTCATTAAACAATTTAAACGATATCATTCCTTCATGGGAGAAGGCTAAGGGGTGGGATTATATAAACCAACAGGATCTGGCACGCCTTCTAGACCTCCTTTACAGAGAAAGAACAATTGCATCTAACATTTTGTCAAAAGAAGAGGCACGTCAATGGTTGAGTAAAGCTGACAATGATTCTATTGATGAATATGAAAAATTGGCAAAAGAGAGTTTCTCCCTGGCAAATAAACTAAACGGAAAATAATGCTTCCATAGTTTACCCGGGTTGACTTTTTTGCCGTTAAAGTGGAGAATGGACACATGTCAGAGAAAGTAAAATCCTCAAAAAGCCTCCAGCAATTCCTAGTTCCGGCACTGGTAATCGTAGCTATTGGCCTGGCTTTCCTGTCAGGAACGCTTCTCCAAAAAGTAAAAAATTATGAAAAAGACGGAAATGTCGGTATAGCTACAAAAGACACCACTGAAGCACAGCCATCGGTATCACTGGATACAATCAAGAATCTTTTCGGTAAGGATTTAATTAAATTTGGAGATGTCGATCGCAAAATTCTATTTGTCGAAATGGCGGATCCAAGCTGTCCTTACTGCGCTGCGGCTGACGGAAAAAATCACTCGATATACACAAGTATTGGGGAAAATTTTCGACTTACCGCGGATGGGGGACAATATGTAGCACCCGGACCCGAGATGAAAAAACTGGTTGATTCGGGACAGGCATCTTACGCTTACATTTACTATCCCGGACACGGCAATGGGGAAATGGGAATGAAAGCCCTTTATTGTGCCAATGACGCCGGCTATACTTTGGTAAATACTACGGTTAAAAATGATAAAACAAAATCGGGCACAGTTGCTGATTTTTTGGGAAGCGTAATCGATCCAAGTTTTATAAAATCATGTCTGGACAGCGGTAAATATGACGCAAGACTGCAGAGTGACCAGGAATTGGCGGTAAGCCTGGGATTTAAAGGAACCCCCACATTTTATATAAACGCAACCAGTTTTCCCGGTGCGTATAATTATACCGATATGAAATCCGCAATTGACTCCGCTTTGAAATAAATCATTATAAATGTCATGAGGAAACAAGGAAGTAAAATCAGCGAAGCTTCGATCTCACAAATAAAAATTAATATTCCCGTAAAAGGAAATGCCATCTTGGAAAAAATTCTTGATATGGTGAATTCAAATAGGGAAATAAAGACTCTTTGGAGAATAATGAATGTAAACGCAATTGAACGGCTTGGATATACGGATCACGGGCCGATGCATTTTAATTTTGTTGCCAATTACGCTTTACAGATTGCACGGATTTTTGAAAACAAGGGGATCCCGTTTTCAATCGTAAAAGACTTTGGCCTGACGAATGACCATGCCGAGGTGGTAATTTTTTTGGCCTCCCTAATGCACGATCTTGGAATGAGCATCCATAGAGTCAACCATGAAATTTTCAGCCTTTTCATTGCCCGCGATTTTTTGAAGGAAATACTGGATTTTATGCCAGTCGAAGAAAAAACAGTTGTCCTGAGCGAAACACTGCACGCGATTATTAGCCATAGCCATGGAAGTGCCGGCAAGACTTCGACTGTCGAAGGAGGAATTGTCAGAATCGCGGATGCCCTTGATATGAGTAAAGGTAGAAGCAGAATTCCGTACCAGATGGGAAAAATCGATATTCACTCGGTATCCGCCAACGCCATTGAAAGCGTCAAAGTTACCGAGGGCAAAGACAAACCGGTTGAGGTTAGGATTGTTATGACAACGGAAGCTGGAGTTTTTCAGGTAGATGACTTTATTGAGGAAAAACTAGAGGTTTCAGGACTTACCAAATACATCGACGTAAAGTCTTTCTTAAAGGAACATGGCACAGAGAAGCTTTATAAGCATTATTCTTCCTGAATTGATTCCAGAACCTTGTAGACTATAACAGCCGCAGATCCCCAGACGTTGAGCGACTTATTTACACCAAACATGGGAAGCTCAACTATTACATCTGCCAAGTCCAGTACTTCTTTTGAAATCCCGTCAGTTTCGTTGCCAACGACTATCGCGACAGGAAGCCCCACCTTGGCACCCAGTACAGAGTAGGGAGTACTTAGTGAGGACTGTTCTACGGCAATGATTTGCATCCCTTTCTGTTTTAACTCTTTCACCAAATCTATCGTATTTTCCTTTTTTTCCCAAGGAACCCATTCTTCGGTTCCAACAGCCGCCTTGTGGATCCGGCTGTTTGGGGGGTACTCGGTATCACCGCAGATGTATATTTTTTCAGCGGCGATTGCGTCGGCAAGACGGAATAAAGAGCCAATATTGTAGGTATCTATTACTCGATCTAAAACCAAGTAAATTGGTTTTCTTTTTATTGTTGAATACGTTTCCGGAATAGGGCGGGTACGCCTCAAATCTTTTGCACCAAGCTTAAACATAAGTGAGCCATACGGGTCTGGAACCCTTTAGTCCCATAACTAGTAACTTTCGTAGTGTATCATATCAAGGCTAAATGAGACAAATGAGACACCATATAAAGGGATTGATGGAAACTCTTCTCTGGCAAGTTCACGTCATAGACTTATCTGAATAAAAGAGCCATAATGAAAATATATGGCAACTGATGAGGACTGGGATAGCTTTGAAAAGTTCAAGAAATATTACGTAGGCATTGCTTTTGGTATGGGTAGTGGCTTTATGTTGGGTTTATCTCGGACAACTAACGAACCCTCTCAATATATTATGGTTTCTGTTATTGCTGGATTATTGGGTGTTGGTACTTCTCCATTTTATACATCGGGAAAATTAGTCGATAAAGTTAAAAAGGCTTTTGTGGGCACTGTAATTGGATTTATTGTTGGATTAATACTAGCTTTTGTTTTGCTTCAAAATATTTCTTCAAACTAGCTATCTGGCATAGTCCTCTATTTTCTAAACGGGCAGGTTATTTTACATTCTGTCTTTTTGTCACAATTGTAAACAAGGACGGTCATAAGAACCCCGTATACGAAAGGCCTTTTTACTACAATCATGCTGATAATTCCGGTGAGCCAAACAAGTCTAAAACCTAGATAAGTGGTAATTATTTTCAAAACAGAGCTAGAACTCCAAGACTGATCACTAAAGACATTATTGCCAGAACAAAATTATCGATCTGACCAGGATTTAATACATCTATCTTGCCGTCCTCTTGCCGGACGTTTTCATTATATTGATTTAAGTTAATTATTTTTTTACCAATCTTTATTGATACCTGATCAACTTTTAGTTGTGTTGCGTCAATCCCAGGCCACAGTTGGTGTTTTGTAGGCAAATTTTCGATCCAAAGCTTCTTATTATTAGCTTTGTTTAACTCGAAAACAAAAACCTTATCAGAACCTTTGTATTGACCAAGAAAATAATCCTCATTTAGTTTATCAATTGGATACTTTTTCAAAAAGAGTGATTTTTGGAACTCCAAAGGAGCTTTATTTAATGCTCTAAAAATCAACGAATAAAATCCCAAATAAAAAGCTAGATTAAATATGCCCTCTTTAGTAATTAACCATAGAGAATCGTTTAGTTTTAAACTACCACCGGCAATAAGAAGTATTACTAAAAAAATACTTAAAGAAAACAAAGGTCTAACTATGTTGGGAAGTTCATCGTAAAGAAGTTTAAACCAATTTTTTATTTCGTTATTATCCATATATTACAGGCCTCAAAAACGACATTCCAAGCAATTTGATCAATAATTAGCAAGCCTTATCGGGCTTTTCGGCGCAGGCCAACGGGTCGCGCTGAACCTTGCGATATATGTGACCCCATTGGGATTCGGACCCAAGATTTCTGGGATGAAAACCCAGCGTCCTAGACCACTAGACGATGGGGCCATGTTGATATGTGAGCCCTCTGGGGCTCTACCATTGAGCTAAGGGCCCTCATGGGGCACCTTGGATAAATGGCAAGATATTCTTACCATTGAGCTAAGGGCCCGCGTAAGCTCATATTTTACTCGTTTAGGGGTAATTCCTCAAGCTGGAGGTTAGACTCTTTCTTTTGATAGCCGTGTGGAAGTTTCTAATTCGATCTCAGGAATGGTTTTTTCAGCATTAACTACTATCAATCTGTCCTCGATTGCCAGCCTTTCTATTAGTGGTTTGGTTAATTCATGGAAGGTTCTCAACTTTTTTTCGACCGATTCCGGCCTATCATCATCCCTGAGGGGTAAGCCACTGACTTTGGCAATATAATTTCTCATTTTAGATCTTTCTCTGGTAGTTTCATCGGAAACCGGATAATAAATATAGTTGGTGAATATTTCAAAATCCTTGGACATTTCGATAAACATATCATCCACCAGATTTAACTGCGTAACGGTCCTGGGAAATCCTGTAAACAGGAAAGTGGCAATGCCGTTTTCGGTCTTTTCCAGAAGTACCTCTTTTACTATTTTGACGATTGGTTCATCCGGAATATAGCCCCCGGAATCTACATTGGCAATATATGGTTCCAAAATGCTGTGATATTTGACAAACTCTCCGACACAATCTCTTGCCCCTCTATAAATCTCCCCCGTGGAGAGTTTCACAGAGTCTTGCAACTTTTCAAGCAGAAGATTTGCCTGAGTGTCTTTGCCAGACCCACCCTTGCCGATAAAAAAGATAAATTGAAGGGATTCCTTTTCCATATGCGAAATATAACGGGGATCTTTGGAATAATCAAGATGAAACAAGCTCGCGGTTTTCGGGAAACTGGTATAAAATACACTTGCTGCAAAATATTTGTAGCGGTTTCTTTGGGGAGTCGTCTAATGGTAGGACAGCAGCCTTTGAAGCTGTTTATTCTAGGTTCGAATCCTAGCTCCCCAGCCAAGATCGACAAATCTGCTATAATTTACGCCATGAGTTACGATTTACATTTATACAACGAGCCAAAAGGCAACCTATTAAGTCAGGAGGATTTAAAAAAACTAGATAGTGAATTTCGATACAGGATTAGTAAAATTAATCAAAATGGAAAAATTATCGGTTTTTATGTGGATTATAAAGACCGATTTAGGGAGAGTAGTTCAGAGCCTGGCTTTGAAGTTTATCATCAAGATGAGGAAGGTGAAGGGTATTATTGGACTAATATTTCCTATGGTGCTAATGAAGATGAGTTTAATGGTTTTGTAGAACTTTTTAGCAAAATTGCAGAGACTTTAAATTTAAAAATAATCGATCCCCAAATTGAGGACGGAAAAGGTAATCAATTCACACACAATGGTCAACCTATCGGAAAACAGGTGGCTTTTGGATTGGGCAAGAATATCTTGAGAGACCCAGTAATTCTTAAAAAAATGAGTTTGAAACCTCTTAATTCTTCGAAGAAATAACACAAGAGTCAGGTGTCATTGGTAAATATACCGTAATAGATAACTTAACTTTTTTCGCTGTCTCATTTAGCCTCGAAGTGCAATATAATTAGTCATGTCTTATTTCGTTTATATTCTCCGTACCTCTTCAAATACGCTTTATATTGGTCAGACAAATAACCTGGAGAAAAGGATAAAAGAACACAAAAACAAATCTACTAAATCTGCCAAGTATGTTCGGTATTTTGACTCCGTAGACTTGGTTTATTCAGAAACATATACAACCAGAAAAGAGGCAATGCAAAGAGAATCACAACTTAAAAAATTGACCAAGGCCAAAAAGGAAGCGCTGATGGCCAGAAAAGGGGAGCATTGAGTCAGTAGCACACTACCCTATAATTCTTGACTTTTGATCTCTATTGCGATAGCATGCTTTCACTAAACCAGACAGGTTCAGGCTCAATTTGCGGCCTGATTTTTGTTCTATTTAGGTGTAGTTATTCTTGTACTTTAATACCTGTAGAGTTTGTCGCTAAGCAAATGGGTAGCCTTTTGGGTATTGTCATCAGTATCTAAAATGTTATCCATTTGCAACTAATCAAAAAAAGGAGATGAAAAATGAGCGACAAATTGGTTGTACTCCCGAAAGAAAAGGAAATTCTGGAGCGTCTGGCATCTGTATATGATGACAAATTGGCACAAAAGCTATATGTCGAGATCGCCGGCCATGGTGGGGAAGAAAAAGTCGACTGGGACGTTGTTAGGATGTTTGTAGATGGCATCCACGATGTCTACAAAGACTATCCACCAATAATACGAAACATGATGCTCAGCTTTGTCCCGATCTGGATCGACGCCCTTATCAAGGATAAGGTAGTCACTCGGGTGGCAAAGGATTTTCTCAAGAAAGCAGAGAGAGAAGATCGCAAAAAACACCAATATCTGCTTTAAAGTACAAGAAACGCCCTCGGCATAGAGATAATTAGGCTTTTATAGCTAATTTTTTCTCTGTGTCGGGGGTTGTTTTGTTTATGGAGCCAATACACCTTGAAACATCTATAGTTTTTTGGCTTTAATTGCCAGGAAAAGGGGGATTTCGGATCGAGAGCGGTTTTCCATCCGCGCCGCTTTTCCTTGACTTTCTTTGTCTGAAGTCCATTCTTCGATAAGTTCAATTACAAAACCGGCATCCTTTAACATTTTGGAATAAGAAGAAAGGGGGAAGTGATAACTCATTGTAACCTCACTTCCTCTGTCACTTGGATTCATGTTAATTGGAATATCCATAGGGCTCATGTATTTATCAATTCTTCTGTATTGAATTTTTCTGTCCGCATCCAATCCCCAGGAAGATTGTCTGGGAATTCTAAAGGCAGGGTGATTTAGAACCACAACCAAATCCCCGTTTTTTATGAGATGTTGCGATACATTGTGAAGTGCTTTGACCGGGCTTTTAACGTTTTGTAGAGCAAGAATGATTGCGGCGTGAGTAAAATCGTTGGAAGCCTGTAAGGGTTTTGTGACATCGGATACCAGATATTTATGTTTTGGATTTCGGTCATTTCGTTTGGCGGAGTTAATTAGGGACGGCGCTATATCAACACCCCAGTACTCGACATTTTGTGGCAGCGACTTTGCCAAAACTCCGTTTCCACAAGCCAGGTCCAGAAGTTTATCCTCAGGTTTTAGATCAAGTAGTTTGATAACTCCCGGAATTACTACATGTTGATGGTAATAATGTCCGCGGCCCTGTTCGGTAACCCTGTTGTACCAGGGGGCAACTTTCTGCCAGGAGGTGTTTCTAAAGTCCTTTCTCATTATTTGTTACCATTATACCGCAGTTAAAACTTTGTATGGATATTATTCTTGATAGACTATAATTAGTCTGTGAGAAAAATTATTTTATCGATTTTTATTGTTATTGTTGGTTTGGTTTTTCCCTCAACCGCGTTTGCTAAGGATTATTCTATTAAATCTGCTGATTTTAACGTTCAGATAGAAAAAGACGGATCGGCAGCCGTGACAGAGACCCGTGTTTATAGTTTTGACGGAAGCTTTTCCTGGGCTGATCAGTGGATTCCTCTTAAGGGTCGGACAATCTCGGATATTAAAATAACCGGTGCAAATAATTTTACGACGGCCGAAGAGTCCGACAGGGTTTACATAAAATGGTATTACGCTGCTTTTAATGAAGAAAAGACTTTTACTTTAGCCTACAAAATTAATAACGCGGTTACGAATCAAAAAGATATTTCCGAGTTTTATTGGCAGCTGATCGGGGACGAATGGACAAAAGGGGTGGAGCAGGCGACGGCAAAGGTCACCCTGCCGTACCCGGTTATAAGTAATCAGATATACGCGTTTGGTCACGGTCCCTTAAACGGAAAAATAAATATAGTAACGGACAGAGAGATAAATTTTAGTGTCACAAATCTTCCCGCGAAAACTTTTTTTGAAATAAGAGTACTTTTTCCGACAAATCCATCTTTTGTTAATGCAAAAACAGACAATTTGACTTTAAGCTCAATCCTGGCGGAGGAGAAAGCATTTGGAGATAAAACTAAAGCAAAAAGCATCGCGCTTTTGACAGTATTTATATTTGTTCTAGTTTTCCTTTTATACAGGACTATTGTTTGGATTATCCGCTGGTACAAAATAGGGAAAGACGAACCATTGCCGGAGGTTAACCTTGCAGGAACTCTCCATGAACCCCCTAGCGACCTGGCACCGGTCTATGTTGAAACAATATTAAAAGGAACTCCTACGGGTAAATCGATTGTCGCAACTATATTGGAATTAACACGCAAGAAAATTTTGGATATCGGGCGTGTAACGGGCGGAAAAAAGACGTTTTTTGGATCAAAGGATCAATATTATCTCGTTTTAAAAAATCTCGATTATGAGAAATTGTGTTCAACCAGAGAACGGGATTTGATTGGTTTTATTTATTCAACGTCAAATATTAATATAGTTAAGACTGACCTAAAAATAGGATTCGATGAGATAAAAGATTTTGCAAAAAAACGACCCTCAACTACACGTACTTTTTGGACAAATTGGGTAGAAGGAGCAAAAAATGGTCTAAAAGATTTGGGTTTTTATGAAAAGAAAAGTCTCGATATGCAGTCGAAGGGGGTATTGGAAATTGTCGGTTGGGGAATTGTGACCTTCCTATATTTTCAATCCAGAGGGTCCATTTTTTTTACTCCGGGGGCGATTTTTTTAATAGCATGTGACACATTGATGTTTATATCAGTTATTTCCATGCGCAAAAAAAGCAAGTGGGGAGGAACTGAGATGGCAGGTTGGCTTGCTTTTAAGAAATGGCTCAAAGATTACTCGGTCACCAAAAACTATCCGATCGATTCCGTGATTCTTTGGGAAAAATATTTGGTTTACGGAACCGTACTTGGAATTTCAGCTAAAGCATTGTCGCAACTCCCCATCAGGTTTTCGGAGGCGATGCAGAAAAGTTCCACAGTTTATACCGCTTTCTACGTTGGCGGAGTGTCGGGAATGTCAAATTTCGAATCCTCTTTTTCGGCACTTTCATCATCCTTTGGAAGCTATGGAGCCTCCGGAGTAGGGGGATCGGGCGGATTTTCCGGTGGTGGGGGCGGGGGAGGCGGCGGTGGCGGAGGCGGAGCGGGATAGAATAGTGTAGAATGTGTCTTCAAGACCGATGCATTGCGAAATTCTCTCCCTGGCCGGAAGTTTGAGAAAAGACCCCAATTTAGCATGCGATGAGAAGTGTGAAATAAACCACGAATGTATTTTTTCCGCTGACGATTTAATTTTCCCTAAGGTAGACATAAAGGAAGGCCCCCACAACGAAAATATAATTGATGGTACAAACATGAATTTAGAAGATATTCTCAAGAGTCTGGGCAGTGACGACGGCAGGAAGAATTTACCTAAAGATATGCTCCAGCTAATAAATGACGACAGCGGCGAAACATAGGAGTATAATCCGCGGTAGTTAGCACATTTCGGTTTAAGATTTTTCCAATTTTCATTTCAGACCATAAGGAGATCAAAATGACTGAACAAATGGACGCATTAGTTAAAGGTCTTGAGAAATCATTCGAGGTATACTCATCGGATGATGAGACAATCAAGCTTATTGCTCTCGAAATAGAAAAAATTCACCACCATTTCGGGAATCCCCGGATCAGTAGACCCAATAATCGGAGAATATCCGTTAACGGATTTAAAAATCACCGCGACGCAAATAGCTGCGCTGGCTGGTTGATAGAATTACTGCTCCAAGATGGTTGGCTAGAATACGAAAGAACGGATGTTGCCCATAACGAGAAGTGGTTTAAAAAACCAAAATAAAAAAGGAAAAAACAAAGCCGAAAAAAGGCACAACTTTCAAAAGAAGCTGTGCCTTTTTTATGCAAACTTTTTGAAGAAAAGCAGGGCACAAGTTCCTATTTTGGAAAAATGTAGAGATAAATTGGTATTCAGAAAAATCTAGACCCAAAAATTGACCGATGGTGGTACAATTGTAGCCAAGATTAGCCAAATGCGGCGAAATCAAAGTTTTTAGTTCGCAAATTAACATAAACCCAAGAGAGGAGAGATATGTCAATACACAGCATGATTTTTGTTCGTGTAACTGATAGTACCGTTCAAATCATGACATCTCATGACGATATCATGACGTGGATCAGTAATTCCATTGAGGCGCATAAGACCAGAAATAGTCTTAAAATTGACAGTTCAAATAAGAATTGGCTGACAATATGCGGCTACAGTGGGCGCGAAAGTGCTATTCTGTATGCATCCTGGCTGGTCAGGTTCCTTAGTAGCAATGGCTGGCGAGAAGTAACCTACAATGAATATATTGATGGGCATTGGTACAGAAAGGAAGCGGAATAGAAAAAGGGTTTAAGAACAAAGACCACTCTAGTAAGTGAATAAACAAGAGTGGTCTTTTCTTTTATCCTTCGCTAACACATTATTGATAGTTTCCCATGGTGTGCTATACTACCTCTTACACTGAAGGAATAAGTTGACTCGCCTCACAGGCTGATAACTCTCCATAGTTGGCACTTACACATATTTAGGAGACATATTACAGTTTTAAATAAGAAGGACCCAGATTAGTTTATTTTTAGTTAGTCCGTTTGTATTTACGACTGTCGTTTGTTTCTTAACTGGTCAGCACTTTAATATCCAAAGATTGACAGGTTAATTTTCCTAAGCCTCTGTGCGAAGTTTAGGAACGGTCCAAACAATTACGTGTTTGGAATTCAAAATGTGATTGAAAGCAGGATTCGTTAATTTAGGCTGAAACGCCTATTTTGACACTATTTGAGGGTTTGATCCTGGCCCAGGATTAACGCTGGCGGCATGCCTAATGCATGCAAGTAGAACGAGTTGTAGCAATACAACTAGTTGCGAACGGCTGAGTAATGGATAGGAATTTCCCCAATGGTGTGGAATACCTCATCGAAAGATGAGCTAATACCGCATGACCTCGAAAGAGAAAAGCGCTTAACTGCGCGCCGATGGATGAGCCTATCTCCCATCAGGCTGTTGGTAGGGTAATGGCCTACCAAACCTATGACGGGTAGGGGGCGTGAGAGCGCGTTCCCCCAGAATGGGACTGAGACCAAAACTGATCTCCTGCAGAAGCAATTCTGCAGTAAAATTTGGCTAATAACGGTGGAGCCCTACTTGACTTTCGGATAAACTTCGGTTTATTGTTAGTTAAGGGGTAATACCGTGGGAAGTCGACTAAGTGTAACCAAACAAAATGTGTTCGCCTATATTGCTGGATTTCTCGATGCTGATGGTTATATAACTATCAAAATTGAGAAAAGTAAAACCAACAGGTTAGGTGAAAGAGGAAGGGTTCGGGTTGGATTTGCTCAAAACAAATCAAGAATTTTTGTTCTTGATAAGCTTTGTAAATTCATAAAATCCGGAGTTGTATCTGAATATAATCATAACAATATGGCTGAGTATGTAGTTAACGATCAGAAAGTGATTTTTGAATTGTTAACGAAACTCAAACCATTTGTTATTGTTAAAAAGAAACAATTAAGACTCGCTTTAGAGTTTTTGCTTCTTAAAGAGTTTGGTTATTCGATAAAATCTTTGAGAAAGATGAAAAATTTAGAGGTTAAAATGTCTAAATTTAATAGTTATCCAAAGATGTCTGACCCCGTAACGACTGAAGCTTAAGTGCTGAGATATAAGTTTAATACACTTATATAAGATGCCAACTCCTATATTACCCCTTTGGGTGGTGTAGGTTGAAGATATAGTCTGCGCCATTAGTAATAATGGAATAAGTGACGGCCCATACACCTACGGGTGGCAGCAACAGGGAATCGTACGCAATGGACGAAAGTCTGACGTCGCAATGCCGCGTGGAGGATGAAGGCCTTCGGGTCGTAAACTCCTTTTACAGTAATAGAGATGTTATTGAGAATAAGCACCTGCTAACTCTGTGCCAGCAGCAGCGGTAATACAGAGGGTGCAAGCGTTATCCGGATTTATTGGGCGTAAAGCGTTTCGTAGGTTTCTAGATAAGTTACTCTTCAAAGACCACGGCTCAACCGGGGGAAGGGGAGTAATACTATCTGGATTGAAATATGGTGGGGCTTCCGGAACTGATGGTGTAGTAGTGAAATACGTTGATATCATCAGGAACTCCGAGGGCGAAGGCAGGAAGCTAACTATTTTTTGACACTGATGAACGACAGCTAGGGGAGCGAAAGGGATTAGAGACCCCTGTAGTCCTAGCCGTAAACTTTGCTCGCTAGGGATGGGGCCGTAAGGCTTCGTCCCGTAAGCTAACGCGTTAAGCGAGCCGCCTGGGGAGTACGGCCGCAAGGCTAAAACTCAAAGGAATTGACGGGGACCCGCACAACCAGTGGAGCATGTGGTTTAATTCGAGACGAAACGAAAGACCTCACCCAGCCTTGACATAATACCGTTTTAAGCACCCAGAAATGGGAGCCTATCTTTAGAAATATTGATGGTACTACAGGTGTTGCATGGCCGTCGTCAGCTCGTGCCGTAGGGTGTTCCCTTCAGTGGGGTAACGAGCGCAACCCTTGTCCTGAGTTGAATATTCTCAGGAGACTCTTTGAATTTATTTCAGAGGGAAGTGAGGACGACGTCAGGTCAGCATGGCCCTTATAGCTGGGGCAACACACATACTACAATGGAGCCGACAGAGGGTTGCCAAGTGGCAACACGGAGCTAATCCCAAAAACGGCTTCTCAGTGGGGATTGGGGGCTGCAACTCGCCCCCATGAACTTGGAATTGGTAGTAATCGCGGATCAGCATGCCGCGGTGAATACGTTCTCGGGTCTTGTACACACCGCCGTAATTTAATTAACGCGCGTGGCAGTTAAGTTTTCCAGTAGGTTAAAATCCTACCCCTTAGGATACATACATATCTGATAGGGTAGCCAAAAAATTGACAGTCCTAATCGGGTAACTGAATAGGGCGGAGGGTCTGAGGCAAAAAGCAGGGATGATTCAAAAAGGCAGACGACTTTTGCAGGGCGGTCCTAAGGAAGTCAAAAAAAACGCTTTTCATTCATGTTTGGAACGGAAAATTTAATAACCCACGGAGATCCTATTAAGACAGAGGTTATTGCTTATTAGGAAGTCAGCTTTTCCATAGTAAATATTGACATATTCGGGTTTAGTTTGTATTCTGAATATTGAATATATTGAAGGGGAATCCGTAATGTTATCAGCTTTGTATATAGTAGGCTTTGTTGAAGGGGAAGGATGTTTCTTAGTTAGTTTGAGACGTGATAATCGAATTGATCTTCGATTTTTCATTACTCAGGCCATTGGAAACAAAGATCTTCTTTACAAAGTTAAAAAGTATTTTGGAGTTGGTAGTGTATATCAGAAATCTTCCTCGGAAGGGAAGTTACCAGCCTATGTGTTTGAAGTATCAAAAAGAGATGATATTTATAATGTCATCATTCCATTTTTTACAGAACACAAACTGTTAGGATATAAAGCAATAAGCTTTGAAACTTTTTGCAAAATAGCCAAAATTGTAAAAGGCAGGCAGGATATACGCAAACTTAATTCTAAAGAACTTTCTTACATAACAAAGTTGAGATTCGGAATGAATAAACATTATGGCTCGCCCGGTGCGGTAAAGTCCGCTCGCCGGGTGGGAACGCGCTACAACCTCAAGTAAAGCGCAATCCGTCAAGTGAGTAAAGTTGTATATACCTTAAATCCCGTTGTACGGGATCAAGGTAGAGACAGCGATAAGCACTAAGTCGTAACAAGGTATCCGTACTGGAAGGTGCGGATGGATCACCTCCTTTCTAAGGAGATGACTTTCACCAATTTATTGGTGACTGTTACACCCCCATTTTAAATTACGGGTTTTTTGGTTAAAAAACTATAAACGAAGCTTTCAGTCACATTTTGGATCCCAAATGTAAATTAACTTTATAAATCTTTGGAAGTCAACGAAAAATCCCCTTTTACAGGGGATTTTTTGTGGGAAAAATTAAATGAAGACGTACTTGGTGGAGCATTCTATCGATTTTTGATAAAATGCTCCACCTGAAGCAGAGAGATTATTGTTTAAATTTGAGCGCTAACCCCGCAATCATCAGGAAAATACCCCCGATGGTGACGATAGCGCTTCCAAACGGGGTAGGCCCAGAACTCAAATCAGCGCCTGTAATGGGCAATAGTTCTGGTGTGCTTACCGGCGGCGGAATGGGTAACGTCGAAATTGGCGTTGCCGTTAGCGTTGGATCAGGCGGTGGAATCGTGGCCGTCGATGTTGGAACCGGAACGGTTGGTGTAAATATTGGAACTTCCGTTTCGATCGGTGTTACTGTTGGAACTTCCGTTTCAGTTGGATCCGGTGTCTGAGATGGTACAGATGTCTCAGTTGGATCTGGTGTTTCGGTCGGGATTGCGGTCCCAGTTGGGGT
>Ga0075802_130_pt1 | contig 14410 bp, 15 predicted proteins | sample RifGroC2_FD_68453 | JGI IMG/M metagenome (GOLD analysis project Ga0075802, IMG submission 68453) | Microgenomates (Woesebacteria) bacterium GW2011_GWC2_40_30
CTTCTTAGTAATTTTATTATCACGATACTCCCAACCGGGAAAATCCTTTAATTTTTTCTCAATTTCATCTTCAGTCAAAATGCGCAAATCTTCTTCCACACTTATACTCTACCATAAGAAACTGGATATAAACTGAGGATTTACATTAAGTCCCACGCAAAAAGAAGTCAAACACCACTATAATTGGTTAATGAAATTATCAATAATCGCTCATCCAAATACAAAGAATCCAAGAATAGAAAAAGATTTATTGGGAGCCACTCATGTTTATGTAAATGCTCCCCCGCTGGAAGGAAAGGCTAACAGAGCTGTGGTTGAAGCCCTGGCAAAACATTTTGAGGTAAGCCGAGGAAAAGTGATTCTTCTATGGGGCGAAAAATCAAAAAACAAGGTGTTTGAGATAGGTTGAAATCTCTTTAACAAATTATGGACCACCAGATGGGTTGATTTCCGAATTTACTTCTTTTAACCTTTTAATTTCAATATCCAGTTCACCCAATCTTTTTATATCAATATTTAATTCATTATCCAGTAATTCGGCTCTGGCAATTTTTCCGGTACTTCCGGTTCGGCCCATTGGAACGGTTTTTCTTGTTCACACATATTAATTCTCCTGTAATTTTATTTACTGACTTATTATATGGCAAAATTCACAACCTTTCATCTCATGTTCCTTTCCCATTCAGAAGAAATATATAAAGCCATCTTAAGCTCCCTGTTCCTAGTTTCGCACTGACCACTGCTTTGTCCCATGTTATCAAGGCTTTTCAAAATGCAATCTGGGCTGAACAAGCGAGAGAAAGATTAAAACAAATCAAATTGTTAACAAAAGTCACAACTTGTTAATTAAAGGATTCGTTTCCAGCGCTTGAAAGCTTTTACATCTGACTGATTTAACTTGTACCACTCACCCCTGATCCATTTAGATTCAAATCTATTGTGCCAATATCTCTCAACACCGCGCATATCATCTGTTTCTATTTCATATATCCAAACCATCGGTCCTGATCCTAATAAAGTAATATCTTCCCTACGACGGTCTAAATCTTTTGTAAAACCAATTTTGTAATCCCCGTGCTGTAAACCTAAATATACAAAACCATGCTCTGCCATATTATCCACAGAAGTCTCACTTTCATTTTTATATTTTCCTAAAACTGGTGTACAAATATTTACTACGTCTTTATACCCTTGTTTGTCTTTGACATATTCGAGAATCGTTTGTGCCAAATCTCCAGTCTGACCAAGTTTTTTGTAAAAAGTTGCAGAGGCGGGAAATTTCGAATCGTGACTGTGTTTAATTTCTAAAACAGCTCTGGTTGGCCATTTTCCCTTTTCGCGAATTACTCTTACAAACATCTTGCATAAATCTTGGTGACTATATTTAGTTTTATCAAAAAGGTTGGGGGTTAATCCAGCTTCAAGGACAAGTTCACCGTAATTAGACCAGGAATATTTCGGTAATTCATATGGTCCAATTCCTGTTATTTCTTCAAATTTTATTGCACTTGGAGTATGACCACCATTCTCCTTGGCCCATTTTTGGATTTCCTTTATTACTTCTTCTTTTGTCAACATAATTTATCAATTGGTCAGATTAAGACCCAACTGGCTCGAGAATCGTAACACTAATATAACCACGCAATTGTCACATATTTACGAGGCTTTTTCAAACTTTAGGCTTGTCGCTCAAATCAGAGAGGAAATTAATTTAGTAAAAAATAGTCTTAATTAATTACTACGAATATTTTTTGTCGATAATATAAAATATTGAAAATAAGATTTGCTGATATAGCCGCTTATAAGTAGCTGCATCTATTATTTCTGACCAAGGCAATCCATGACTAGTAACATTCCTCAAACGATACGCAACTGTGATCCATTTATTTTGAGGCTCATTTGTCCCTCTATCAAAATATGGGATTAGTACTTTAACTAAATCTTCCAATGTTGAGCCTACTTTTCCTGAATCCAAAAGTTTTAACCCACTATCCTTTATTACAAATGGGTCATTTAGGATATTCGCCAAAGTTAACCCGGACAAACTTGAATAGGTTTCTTTTAATATTGTTTCTAGTATTATCGTTCCTTTTCTAAAATGAATTAAAAATGGCTCTATAGAACCTGACTCTTCACCTTTTAGTTTCATCAAATTCTGTAGTGACTCTTGCTGCAATATATATGCATAAAGTGAGGATACTATTGTTCGGTGATGAGGATTTTTAAGACCATTTTTAACAAAATTATCTATTGAGGTTAATTTTGATTCCTTGGTCAATTTTTTATATTCTTCAATTTCTAATCTTAGTAACTCTTTAATATTTTTTACGAGCCTTTTATGGATTTCTACATCGCCATTTGTTTCTTCTAGAGTTAATAATCTTGTTGCGGGAGATTTGTTCCAATAGGTACCATGCATTCTAATATCCTCAAGAATGGCGAGGTCTATGTAAAAAACACCCTTTTCATAATCTCCAATGTCAAAATATAACCATCCTAAAAAACAATATGGGGTTCCTTTGTGAATTTTATTAAATTTTTCCTTGTCATTTTTCTTGAGAAGCAAAAGAAGATCCTGATAAGAGTCAATTCTTCCTATGTAATCCCTTTGATGATATATGACTGAAGCTCTATCAGCATTCCATTGACCTACACAATAGGTTTGGAAAAAATTATCAGCTTGATTGGGATCTCTTTCGTCAATATTTGAAAAGGCTACAATAATTTCCCGTTTTCCCTCAGGCGTATTTATCTTCTCGTAAAATTGATGTAAAGACAACATAGGAAAAATATTTTGGTATATTAAGTGCCGATTGGCTCCCCCGGGAGGATTCGAACCTCCAACCTCGATCTTACAATAGCCCTTCTGTTACCAAAAGGATTGGACTATCTCATCACCCAAAATGGGTGTCAGGTATATAGTCTCTACACATTTACACTTTCGTGGTTTAGCTCGGGATTGGCCTTAAAAAGGTGTTCCCCGAATTAGCCTGATTTTCATCTTGAAATTACTATCAAGAGCTGCCATTTTCGACAGGATCTCGCTCTACCGTTGAGCTACAGGGGAATGTAAACGAACGATCCGATTATATCAAATATTAGCCACCAAAAGAAATCGACTTTACAAATTCTATTTTGGTGTATAATCGTTTCATGGCCACAGATTGGATTCAAAAACAAGTCCAAGATCTCAAGGATCAAAACCTCTACAACAACATCCTGACAATAGAAAGTGCAATCGGGCCCGAAATCCAAATTGAGGGTAAAAAACTCCTAAATTTCTGCTCAAATAACTACCTCGGGCTTGCCAATAATCCTGAGATGAAGAAAACCGCGATTGAGGCTATCGAAAAATACGGCATCGGGCCGGGAGCCGTGAGAACAATTGCAGGTACGATGACTTTACACAGGGAACTTGAAGAAAAACTTGCTAAGTTTAAAAAAGCCGAAGCTGTAATTACTTTTCAAACCGGATTTGTTGCAAATTTGGCTGTAATTCCTGCACTTGTCGGGGAAGGTGATCTGATTTTTTCTGATGAGCTAAACCATGCCAGTATTATCGACGGCTGCCGTCTAAGTAAAGCCGAAGTTGTCAGATTTGCCCATGCGAACGCCAACGATCTTGAAGATAAATTAAAAGCCGCTCCTAAAGACGTTAAAAAACTGGTGATTACCGACGGAGTATTTAGCATGGATGGAGACATTGCACCTTTGGACAAAATCTATGAAGTTTCTTCCAAATACGGTGCCATGCTTATGGTAGATGATGCACACGGCGAAGGAGTTTTAGGAAATTCAGGCAGGGGAATAGTTGATCATTTCGAACTTCATGGAAAGGTCGACATCGAGGTTGGAACAATGAGTAAAGCATTCGGTGTTATGGGTGGCCTCGCCGCAGGTAAAAAAGAAGTTATCGAATGGTTAAGTCAAAGGGGCAGACCTTTTCTTTTTTCAAGTGCTATGACAATCCCGGATGTAGCCGCCTGTATTGCGGCTGTTGGTCTCTTGGAAAAATCGGAAAATCTCGTTAAAAAACTTTGGGAGAACGCCGATTACTTAAGAGCGGGGCTTAAAAAACTTGGTTTCGACACCGGAATTTCCATCTCCCCCATTATCCCCGTCATGCTAGGTGAAAATAAACTGGCACAAGATATGAGCCGTGAACTTTTTGCCGAAGGGCTTTTTGCTAAAGCAATAGTTTATCCAACTGTTCCCCAAGGAAAAGCGAGAATTAGAGTTATGAATTCTGCGGGACATTCCAAGGAACAGCTTGATCAAGCCCTCAAAATCTTCGAAAAAGTAGGCAAAAAAATGAATGTGATATGAGAAAAATTCTTGTTACCGGAGCCTTTGGACTTGTGGGATCAGATTTGGTTCCCGCTCTCCAAGAAAAATTCGGTAAAGAAAATGTATTTGCCTTGGGCAACAAAACCATCCCTGCGGATTTTGACGGAAATTTGGTAAAAGGTGATGTTACCGATATCTCTTCAATGGAAACAATTATCAAAGATAACGGGATCACAGATGTTTACCACCTTGCCGGAATTTTATCTGTTGGAAGCGAAAAAGATCCGGATTTGGCCTGGAAAGTTAATTTCGGAGGGCTTAAAAATATTCTGGACTTGGCAAAAACATATAAATTCAAAGTTTTCTGGCCAAGTTCAATTGCGGCGTTTGGTCCGACAACACCGAAAGTTGATACGCCTCAACACACCAGTCTTGAACCGACCACTATATACGGCGTTGCCAAGGTTGCGGGAGAGCTCATGTGTCAGTATTACTGGAAACGCTACGGGGTGGATGCCAGAAGCCTTAGATACCCGGGGTTAACAGGCTATAAAGCTCCTCCTGGAGACGGAACCACTGAATATTCCGTACACATTTTTTATGGACTTTTGAATGAAGGAAAATATAGCTGCTTCTTAAAAAAAGATGCCAGACTTCCCATGATGTACATTGATGATGCCATAAAAGGAACAATTGATTTGATGGAGGCTCCACCCGAGAATATTAGTGTAAGAACCAGTTATAATTTTGGGGCAATTAACTTTACACCTGAAGAATTAGTCGCCGAAATTAAAAAACTCTATCCAAATTTTACCTGTACATATGATCCCGATCCTGTTAAACAAGCTATTGCAGAATCCTGGCCACAATCAATTGATGATTCTGCAGCCAAAAGTGATTGGGGTTGGAAACCGGAAATTGATCTGACCAAAATGACTGAAGTAATGATTGAGGGCCTTAAAGAAAAACTCGGTAAATAACCGCCTCTTAGTCCAAATAATCCTGAAGTTTCTTACGTCTTGAAGGATGTTTTAGTTTTCTTAATGCTTTTGCCTCAATTTGTCTGATGCGCTCACGGGTTACTCCGAAAACTTTTCCGACTTCCTCTAAAGTCATCGCTTTACTGCCTTCAAGTCCAAACCTGAGTTTCAGTACCTTTGCTTCCCTTTCGGAAAGAGTCCCTAAAACTTCTTCCAAATGATCCTTTAAAAGCTGTTTACTTGCCTGGTCGACAGGAGAAAGGGTTGTTTCGTCAGGTATAAAATCCCCCAAAAAGCTTTCCTGATCTTCTCCGACAGGGGCTTCCAGTGAAGTAGTTTCTTGGGCAATTTTAAATATCTCTCTGATTCTATTCCCATCCATCTCAAGTTCCTCTCCGATTTCCTCTGGGGTAGGTTCCCTGCCCAACTCCTGCATAAGTCTCCTGCTTGTTCTATAAATTTTATTGATTGTTTCAACCATATGGACAGGAATTCTGATAGTTCTTGCCTGATCGGCAATTGCGCGGGTTATTGCCTGTCTTATCCACCAAGTTGCGTAGGTTGAAAATTTATAACCTTTTCTCCAGTCGTATTTTTCAACTGCGCGTATAAGTCCCTGGTTTCCTTCCTGAATAAGGTCAAGTAGGGAAAGGCCTCGTCCAATATATTTTTTGGCGATAGAAACCACCAATCTCAAATTGCTTTCCGTTAATTTATCTTTGGCTCTCTTGTCGGCTTTTTCGTATCTTTTGGCAAGTTCAACTTCATCCTCAGCTAAAAGAAGCGGGACACGTCCTATCTCCCTTAAATATTGTCTGACAGGGTCTGTCGATTCGATCCCCTCAAGTTTTGTAAGAAGTTCTATTTCGCGATCCAGTTTTTCTTTAGCTTTTTCATCGGATTCCATTTCCCCGGGACTTACCGACTCAAAAACATCAATCCCCTCCGCGAGAAGTTTTTCATAAAGATCATCAAGTTCCTCTACTCTTTCCAATCCTTGATCACGGCCTTTTTTAATTAAATCGAGTACTGGTTTTCGTATCATATAGGAACAGAGGAGTTTTAATCCTCATTTAGAATTATACCGCTTCCGTTTTCTTTTTCGTAGGTGGAGCGCATTTTGACGAGTTTATTGAATTTATTTTGAGCTTCAAGAAGCTTATTCTTATCGCCTTTTTCTTCCATCTCACGTATCTGAGACTGTAAAATTTCTAATTTTTCTTTTACAGCTAGTATTTTAAGCTCTTTTTTAACTAATTCCAACTCCTTTTTTAATTCTTCCGGTTTTTCGCTCAAATCACGTTCTTCCAAAAGAACCATTTTCGAAAAACCGCCAAACAGTTCTCTAGGTAAATTCTTTCCAAATTCGGAGATTTTAAATGTCGTTAATTTTATAAGCACTGAAATTTCTTTTGAAGCAAGGGTTTTCGGATCATCAAAAAATGCCAACTTCAAAAAGTTTTCCTCTAAAACTTCTCTTTTTGTTCTGCCTTCCGTCTTTTCCTCGATGCCGGAGGGAGCTCCTGTGGAAACTTTCTGGTCTTTGGCTATTTCTTCAGAAACTGCATCCAAAGGAACACCGAGCTTTCTGGCAACAACATTGGCATAGTGTGCTTGAACGATTTTATCGCTTATTTCAGAGAGAATCGGCGTAATTTCTTTAGAAATTTTTGATTTTCCCGAACCCGTTTCGGCATTATTGCGTGCGAAAACCGAGTCTATTAGAAAATCCCAAATAACTTTTGCTCCTATCAAATCTTTTTTATAACTTTCAATATTGCCCCGGGCCGCCTCATCCGGATCTTTATAGCCTCCGCTTTCCGCTTATTTCCGCAACTTTTATTTCGACCCCCATATCGCTTGCTACTTTTATTCCCCGTCTCGTAGCAGCATCCCCCGCCATGTCACTATCAAGCGCTAAAATAAACCTTTGCGCAAAACGGGACAAAAGTTTTACTTGCTCCTCCGTAAGAGCTGAGCCTTTTATGGCTACAACATTTTTGATGCCCGCCTGCCATGAAGAGATAAGATCCAACTCTCCTTCAACTACAATTGCGGTTTTTTTCTTTTTGATTAGTCCGCGGGCTAGATTCAGTCCGTAAAGAACGTTGCTTTTATGGTAAAGCGGGGTTTCGGGAGAGTTTATATATTTGCCGGTTTCGCGTTTATCCCAGGGTAAAACCCTACCCGAAAACCCAATTGAGTTGCCTCTGTGATCAAATAAAGGAAATACAACCCGTCCATTAAATCTGTCATATAAGTTTGATCCCCGTACAATTCCAATTCCCGCCCGTTCGACCTCGCTTGGAGTAAATTTTTTCTTATCAACCAGAAATTTTTTCAGGGAATACGAACTTTCAGGAGAGTATCCAAGACTGAACTCCTGAATTGTTTCCTTTTTTAACCCTCTTTGGTTCATCAAATAATCCAGCGCTTTCTTTCCAACAGGATGTTCAAGAAGCAAATAATTATAAAAACGAAGTGTCTGGGTATTAACCTCAATTAATCTCTCCTTTTCGGATGACTCTCCCCCTTGGAACTTTTGAAGTTTAACCCCGGCCCTGTCCGCTAAATATTTCAGGGCTTCAGGAAACTCCATCCCCTCATATTGTTCCAGAAAGGAAAAAACATCACCTTTGGCATCACAGCCAAAACATTTGAAAATCTGAAGCTCCGGAGAAACCATAAAAGAAGGTGTTTTTTCGCCGTGGAAAGGACAATTTGCCTTATAATTCCTGCCTGCTTTTTTAAGCTCAATTCTTTCTCCAATTATGGCACTTCCTTTTACTTCTTCAATTTGATTTTCCGGCATCCTATCCCGATTATAACATCAATACCCGAATAAAAGATGAAGCTATACTTTCGTAAACGGTGTTTTCTGGATGAAGTTCGAACATTTTTTGAGCAAAATCCGAATTCCGAATTTTGGCGGAGGAGACAGGACTCGAACCTGCGAGGGATTGCTCCCATGCGCTTTCCAAGCGCACGCCGTAGCCGCTGGGCCACTCCTCCGTGGAATCTGTATTATAACTTATAAGTTCAGTTATATAAACTCGCGAAGCGCTCGAAATCGAACATGTGTGAGATTTAGAAACAGCTTCTATATCAAAGAAGTTCCTTTGCTTTCTTAAGAACCGACTTTTCACCGCGAAACGATAACGTTTCTAACGCCTCATCAAATGGTAACCAAGCAATCTCACTTGTTTCCCAATCAAACCCTTCAGGTTTATCTTTTATATATTCCATCAGGAAAAACGTCACAAATTTTAATATTTTTCCCCTCACTGTGTCCGTAAAAGAATACATTATCGTTTCAATTTTCTTAACAATTTTAGCTTCCACTCCGGTTTCTTCCCCAACTTCTCTCAGGGCCGCTTTTTGCAATGACTCCTCATTCGCCTTAATTTTCCCGGAAGCCATTGGTCCAGGTAAATCACCGTCTATATCGTCTATTCTTCCTTTGGCCAACATCCAGTGTGTTTCAGGATAAAGTTCAGACGCGGCAGTTTTTCTTATCAGCCAGAGAATTTTTCCGTTATCTTTTTTGAAAACCACCCCGCCGGAAGAAAACTCACGGGTTATCAATATAGTTTTACCTTGTGTGTTGTTTCCCACTCTTTTAAAACTTCTTTTGCACTTTTAAACATTTCTTTTTCCTTCTTTGAAACAAGCTTTTTCAAAATATCCGGAGATTCCATCCATTTAAATTCATTAAAACCTATCATTTCGCTCGGTCCTCCTTTTTGAAGCATCAAATAGTAATAATATTTTTGAGAAACAGCATTGCCATTAATGACGGTGTTGCCTACAAACCTTCCCGCTTCTTCCAAAACCCTGGCCGTAATTCCACCCTGTTCCCCCGTTAATCTGATGACGGCACGCACAGAAGATTCCCCTCTTCTTACTGTAACTTTGGGGATTTCCCAATCTCCATCCTCTTTTGTTTTAACCAGTAAATACTGGCGTTTGGTGCGAGTATCTTTAAAGACAATTGCTCCACCTATTAATATTTGTTGATTGTTCTTTGCGTTCATATTTTTACTGCGAGCGGAGGATGCAGGAGTCGAACCTGCTATCCCTTTCGAGAATTGGTTTTCGAAACCAACGCATTACCGTCCTGCCCATCCTCCTTAAAGTGTGCCCCCGATCAGAATCGAACTGATATCTCAGGTTCCGCAAACCCGTACTCTATCCGTTGAGCTACGAGGGCATTTTTTATTCGCTCTCCGGCAGTTTTTTTGCGACCCAATTCGTAACTTTATCTAAAGTAGAGGGCGGTGCCTCTTCATAAGGAACATAGGCGGAAATTTCCTTTTTCAGAGTATCCTTGAGATCAGGATCAATGACCAGTTCCATTCTTCCGAGAATGGTAACTGTATCAAAAATCAAAAGATCGCCCCCCAATCTTGACGAAAACCAAAATCTAACTACGTACTGCCAGCTTGTTTCTTTACCTGCGACTTTAATTCCCCTGTTGGTAATTTTATATTCAATATTCTCAGGCTGAACAGTGGAAAGAACATAATACAAAAAGACAAGCGAAATAATAAGTATCACCGGCATTATTCCTTCCGCAAGAAAAATAATAATACTGATAATCCCGGCCATGGAAAAAGCAGTAACATAAAACTTTCTGCCGCGCCTTTTAAAAGTTCTTGCCGGAGCTGTCCAGGTAACTAAATCCCGTTCCGGTTCCCGTCTAACAACCACCGCCTGTGGTTCGTCATTTAATGTGCCATCGGCAGATCTTGGGACAGATTCCATATATGCGTATTATACCTCAAAATTTGTTATAATTGCAGTTGTCTTCAAGGAGGATATGCCGAGCGGCTAAGGCAAAGGTTTGCTAAACCTTGACCACGCAAGTGGTCGGTGGGTTCGACTCCCTCATCCTCCGCCACGGTGGGTGGGCAGGACGGTAATGCGCGAGTCTTGAAAACTCGTGGGCGCAAGCCCTAACAGGTTCGACCCCTGTACCCACCGCATTATCTCGCAATAGTTAACCCCCAAACTTTTTCTACACCCGCTCTTTTTAGAACTTTTGCAGCCTCCATCATGGTTGAACCGGTAGTAAAAACGTCATCAAAAAGAAAAACTGAATTTGGAGTTGTGAACGATGAATTATGCGGGTACAAGGAAAAACTACCTTGAAGATTTTTTTTCCGTTTCTCTCCCGAAAGCTCAACTTGAGACACCGTAGATTTGTTTTTAATCAAAAGATCCGGAATAAACCTCAAATTCATTGAATCCGCAACCCGTTTTCCGATCTCTAAAGACTGATTAAATCCCCTGGTATTTTGTCTATACCAATAAATCGGAATCGGGGTCAAATATTGAACACTGGGCAATATCTTTGCCCTTAATGAGTTAATTAAGTAATCAGAAATTTCGTTTCCGATTTCTGTTGCGTATTTATATTTAAGAGAAAGTATCGCCTTTCTAATAACCCCTTCGTATTCCCAAACTGAAGTTAAGCCGTCGATTCCCAGTTTTTTTCTGCAATTTATGTGTGTGACTCCATCGATTGAATGGTGTTTGCAATATGGACAAATCGGTTTGGCCGGAAAACATTTTGCAATACAATTTAAACATAAATATCTCCCTTCCCTGCCGCATCCGAAACAACTTTTGGGAAAAACAAAATCCAAAATACCCATTTAGAACATTTTTCCACTAAAAAACCCGCCGATAAAGCGGGTTTTTCACTTTGTGGAGACGGCGGGAATCGAACCCGCGTCCGAAAATACTTAAAACAACACTTCTACAAGCTTATTTAGTTTATTTTATGTCCTCTAAACCTAACCAAGTTAAAAATTTGAGTGGCATCCCGGATTGGTTTACACCCTTTTGATTCAACCGAGAATCAAATCTAAGGACGTCAGTTAAGCGTACGCTAATGCGTAGTTAGCTGAAGCTGACTTGTTAAAGTTAGCTTTTGTTTTTTGACCTCTTTTGACAAGTGTTGATCAAACTTGGCTTGCAGTATTGTAAAGAGCTTTCCGTCGAGACCGATCGTCCCCTTCGACTACGTTTAGGGTTATAGCCCTAAACCTTGTTTCTAAATTCCTTTTCGATATCCCTATTGATATCGTGGCGCTTAAGAGCTTCCTTCTTTTCGAACTTGCGCTTACCCTTCCCAAGCTCAAGATAAAGCTTAATTAAGCGGCCTTTATTGTATACCCTGAGAGGCACAATTTGCAACCTTTTCTGCTTCATTTTGGTGATAAGTGAAAGTATTTCGGCCCTGTGAAGCAGTAGCTTTCTCATGCGGGTTGAGTCATGCTTGGTCAGTCCGGCAGCGGGAATATTTGCATTAATCAGGTACATTTCATCATTCAAAATCCTAACCGCTGACTGGGAAATATCAACTCTTCCTTCACGCACGGATTTAGCCTCGGCTCCCAAAAGGGAAATCCCTGCCTCAACCCCTTCGCCGGTAAGCTCATATTCAAATTTTGCTCTTTTGTTGAAGATTTTCACTTTACCCTATTTTAGCATTAAAGCCATTTTTCATCAGAGATGCTTAATCTCTATTGAAAGGAGCTTTTCCCCCGTGAGAAGTATTATTTTCTTCTGCTCTTCCGAGACTATCAGTCTTGATACACCGGATATCTGGTCGTTTATATACTGAGCTTTATATTTTCCGTTTCTGTCGATAACTACTATCCGTTTTCCGGCTTTATCCAAAAAATAAACATACTGATTATCGGGATCTGCATATATGGCGTCTACATTACCCACCTCCGGCGTCACCCCTGAAATTGAAAAACTTTGAGGAGACCCTAGGCTATATTTCAAGATTCTTGATTGGGGATAAAGCACATAGACAGCCCCATTCATTCCCCATCCAAGCGCCCCGGAAAAGTCAGCCCTGGTCGAACCTGACAGCCAGTTCTGCTGGCTCCCAAAAGTGTTTCCGGTCTGTCCCGAATATCTGTAAATCATATTTCCGCCTTTATCAAGTACGTAGAGATTGCCAGCAAATGAATAAATCAGAGCGTCCCCGGACCAAACTTTATCTATAACTTTGGTCTTTTGGGATCCAACCAGATAAATTCCATCGGAAAGGAGAACATAAACACTGTTTTCGTATGCGGCCAAATCAAGTGGGTTTTCGATAACAGCAGGACCGGAAACAACTTTACTTTTTTTTGTATCAATCGCGATACTGACCGCCTTAGCCCCGACTTTGTCCAGTACATAAATGTTTCCGCCTGAAGAAGATATTGCGCTGCCGCTAAACCCTGATGATAAAAGTCCGAGATCCAAAAAAAGCTCCGGCTCTGTCGCATATTCCCCCAAAACCGCGGCACGGCTGTCTTCAATCCTTTTCTGTAATTCATCAATTTTTGGATCTTTAACTTTTAACGCCTGAATTTGCACCAATTTTTGTTCACTATCTAAAAACAACTGTCTGGACTCGTCGGGATTGACACTGGCAAGACTAATTGCCTGTTCAACTTCGCTTGTTGCCTGAGTAAGAAGACCCTGATATTCTTTTTTCAAATCATTCATCTTTTTCTGTCTTACACCAAAGCCTATACTGACAACTAAAATTACAAGAAGTATTACACCGACAGAAAGAGTGAGCTTCCGGCTTTGTGAGACAGCTTCGTCCTGGATACCCGGTTTTATGTAAATATTTCTCCTGGGAAATTTTTTACCAATTTTGTCAAAAAAGCCGGAAAATTTTTGTTTTAAATCAATACTTTGCTTTTCGGCAACAGGGGTGATTTCACTTCTCAAAACTTCGGGTTGGGCGGGTATAAAGATATTCTCGGATTCAGATCCTTCTTCAAACTTAATTATGATAGCCCCGGCAGTACCAATCTCGTTTCCCCCGTAAACAAGCGGCGTCAGTTCCTCAACGGCAGATTCCGGATTTTTGGTGGTTAAACTGTCTTTGATACTAGTTGATGAAACTTTTTCAAAAAATGGTTTTGTTCCAATAAGAATTATGTCATCATTCTTGGGAAATCCTGAAGATGTGATAACTTCACTACCACTTTCTAAAATTGTAGCTAAAGATCCGTCGCGGCTGATAAGAACCCTGCTTCCCCCTACGGCAGTGGAGTAAACAACTCCGTCCGCAAAGGCACAACAGGCAATTTCAAGGTCGGTTGTATTGACACCAAATTCAGTAATAACCCTTTGGGTTGCACCTCTTAACGCGTCAAACGCTTTTTCTTGGGACTCGTTATAGTATTCTTCACGAAGTCTCCCGACAATTTCCCTTTCAAAAGAGATTGCCTCAATTCCTTCCTTTCCGTTTTTTGAAGCAACAACCACAAAAAGTTGTCCTCTGGTCTTTAATTTCTCGGGTTCTGCCGGGGTAAATCCATGAATCTGAACCCAACCTGAAACTCCCGGAGAAGCGGTAACTTTAGCACTGGTTATTCTCAACATTCTAAAGAACTATTATTGCAGCCAGAAAAACCAAAATTGCAAATATCAAATGGAAAAGGGACAAAATTTTGACAATTGGCTCAAAACCCAAGGTAAGTGTTTCCGTCATAAGTTTAACCTGCCTTGTTATGACAAACGCAAAAATTATATACATCCCCAAAATTATCAGCGAAAAGATTTTTATTACAATCCAAATGTCAAAGCCGGATAAAATTAAATTTTCCATATTATTAGTGTACATTTGCTCTAAGGTCATTCAGTATTTTGGCAACTCTTTCCGGTTTCGGAACCCGCCCAAAATCAAATTCCTGAACTTCCGATGCTGTTTGAATCATCACATCACCAAAATTTAAAGTAGTTCCCAAAACACCTTTGGTTGTATAACTAACATCCTGTATTTTTTCGATTTCCGCATCCGATACTCTTTTATCTATCAGATTAAAAAAATCAACATCTATTACTCTTCGTGTGGTAACAAAGTAAACATTAAAATACCATCCCAAAAATCCCTCAATGGCATAGGTCGTGGTAACCAAATACCAAACAAGGGAAAGAATCACTTGATATCCTATCGGTAAAAACGAAGTCACGCCTATTCCTGCTAAAACCGACGGACCGGTTAATAAAAGGAGTGTAATGACAATCCACTTAAGATTAACCACCGGATGCTGCCTAAGCATTAAAATTACCTTTTCTTCTTTTTCTTTCGTCTCAAAATTTATACCATCCGGGTAGAG
>Ga0075802_122_pt1 | contig 11929 bp, 9 predicted proteins | sample RifGroC2_FD_68453 | JGI IMG/M metagenome (GOLD analysis project Ga0075802, IMG submission 68453) | Microgenomates (Woesebacteria) bacterium GW2011_GWC2_40_30
TGGATCGGTCATTACTTTGAACGCAAGGCCGGAAAATGGAGCCTCATTTTTTCTCTCACGGGCTGCTTTTTCACCGGTTTTGGGATCAATTCCTTCAACGGGTGGAAGGTCAAGTGGAGAAGGCAAAAACTCAACTATTCCGTTAAGAAGAAGTTGACTTTCGGCAGTTCTATTGTCCCCTCCGAAAACAGGAAAAAACTTCCCGCTGATAACTCCTTTTCTGATTGCTCTTTTGAGAGTTATTTCATCAATTTCTTTGCCTTCCAAGAAAAGGCTAAGCGCTTCGTCATCAAACTCAGCCGCACTTTCCAAAAGTTCATTTCTATATTTCTTGGCGCTCTCCAGAAGATCCGCTGGAATCTCTTCTTCGCTAAGATCATGATCGGTAACATCTTTATAGGTAAAGGCTTTCATCTTAATAAGATCAATGATCCCTCTGTGCTCGTGCTCCAAACCAATAGGGATAATTATCGGAGCCGCGTTTGCTCCCAGTCTTTCACGGATTGATTTGAGTGATTCATCAAAGTTTGCTCCAATCAGGTTTAATTTATTTAAAACGCAAATTCTTGGAACGTGATATTTGTCGGCTTGTCGCCAAACAGTTTCTGATTGGGATTCAACTCCGGTTCTACCGTCAAAGACCATTAAGGCTCCGTCCAAAACTCTGAGTGACCTTTCTACTTCGGCAGTAAAATCAATGTGGCCGGGGGTGTCAATAATATTAATTCTGTAGTGTCCCGCTTCAACCGAAGTATTATCCTTTATATCCCAAAATGCAGTGATTGCAGCAGAAACAATTGTGATTCCGCGCTCACGCTCTTGAGCCATCCAATCGGTAACCGTAGTTCCCTCATCAACAGACCCTAATTTGTAAGTTCTCCCGGTTTCAAAAAGAAGTCTTTCGGTGGTGGTAGTCTTTCCAGCATCAATATGGGCAATAATTCCGATATTTCTGATTTTCTCATAGGAAACATTACGGTCTTTTGTTGCCGTAACTACTATTGCTGCCTTTTTCTTTGCTACTTCTGCCATAGTTAGATAGTTTATTAGCTAAGTGGTTATTTGGAAAGAAGAACTTTTTAACCTACCAGCGAAAATGAGCAAAAGCCTTATTGCTTTCTGCAACTCTTTCCATGTCTGTTCTCTTCTTAACTGCCGCACCTTCCCCTTTAGCGGCATCCATTATTTCCGTTGAAAGTTTGGCGCTATAGGTGTGGAATTCTGAATTTGATTTTGAGTTGGCAGCCATTACTAACCATCTGATTGCCAATGACTCACGCCTTATTCCACGAACCGGTTGGGGAACTTGATATGCAGCTCCTCCAATTCTCCTTGGCCTAACTTCCATTGTGGGTTTAATATTCTCAATTGCCTGGTTGAAAACTTTTAATGGATCTTCTCCAGTTTTCTCTTTGATAATATCAAAGGCTTCGTAAATTTCATGTCTGGCAACAGATTTTTTACCGTCATACATACTCCTATTGATAAGTTTCGTCACAAGCCTGCTTCCATAAAATGGATCCGGCTGAATTACTTTTGGTTTAATTGCTCCTTTTCTTGCCATTATTTAGCTCCTCCCTGTCCTTTTTTGGTTCCATACCTGCTTCTTCCGCTTTGTCTTCCGGAGACTCCGGTTGTATCATACCTGCCTCTAACGACATGGTATTTCACACCAGGAAGGTCTTTTACACGTCCGCCGCGAACCAGAACAATTGAATGCTCGGCAAGTTCGTGTCCCTCACCGGGAATATAAGCCGTAATTTCCTGCTTGTTTGAAAGCCTTACCCTTGCGACCTTACGTAGTGCAGAGTTGGGTTTTTTGGGTGTCATTGTACGAACCGCCAAAACAACACCTCTTTTGAAAGCCGAATGACTGTCGGAAAATTTTCTATTTTTTGCATTAAACCACCTCTTTAAAGCCGTTGTTTTGGTCTTTCTAGCAATTCTCTTTCTACCGATTCTGACTAATTGATTAATTGTTGGCATTTTATCCTTGTGACATTTGCGCCCTTTCCGGAGTAACCGGAATAAGCCTACCTATAATAACATTCTCTTTCAGTCCTACAAGATTGTCCTCACGTCCCAAAAGAGATGCCTCGGTAAGAACGTCGGTTGTCTGTTCAAATGAGGCTGCAGAAAGCCAGCTATCAGTATAAAGTGCACGTCTCGTGATACCCAAAATAACTTGCTGTGCACTTGATGGTTCTCCACCGGCTGCCAAAACTTTTTCATTTTCCCCATCAAAGCTGGCTCGAGACGTAAGTTCACCCGGCAAGAAAGGTGTATCCCCCGTTGTAACAATTCTAACCTCGTCGCTCATTTTTCTAACTATTACCTCAACATGTTTGTCGTTAATTGGAATTCCCTGGGATTCGTAAACCTTTTGAATTTCATTAACAATATATTCCTGTGCAGCTCTAAGACCTTTAATTGAAAGTATATCCTTAACATCCAGCGCTCCTTTAGCTAAAGCTGATCCTGCTTCGACTATCTCTCCGTCCTCAATGGCAAGTTCCAATGTCTTAGGAATAATGTATTCCTTTTCTTCCTTGGGAGTTCCCTTAGAAGTTATTGTAACTTTCCAACCTTCATCAGTTTCTGAAATGCGGGCTTTACCCGTGATCTCGGATAGAGCTGAAACAACTTTAGGAAGTCTTGCCTCAACTAGCTCTTCAACACGGGGAAGACCCTGTGTAACGTCTATTGCGCCGACAACTCCGGCTGCGTGTTTCGTTTTAAGGGTAAGTTGAGTTCCGGGTTCTCCTATTGACTGGGCGGCAACCACCCCAACCGGAGTTCCAACCTCAACCATACTCTTACTTCCAAGGTCCCATCCATAACATTTAACACAGATTCCATGTCTGGCCTGACATGTCAAAGGAGACCTGACAAAAACTGAATTTACTCCGGATTCATCTATTTTCTTGGAGGCAGCCTCGTCAATGATTTCCCCTGCCGGTACAATCACGGTTTTACCATCTTTTGCGACAACATCCTTAGCGGCAAATCTGCCGAAAAGCCTAGTTGCAAAAACTTGAGATCTAATCCCTTTCTTGATTTCATAGCCGTCTTTTGTTCCACAATCATCAAGTCTGACAATAAGATCATGGGCAACATCAACAAGCCTTCTTGTCAAATAACCAGCGTCTGCGGTCTTAATAGCTGAGTCGGTTAATCCTTTTCTGGATCCGCGGGATGAAGTTACGTATTCAAACACGGAAAGACCTTCCTTAAAATTGCTCTTAATGGGTAATTCGACAATCTTACCCATAGGATCAACAACGAGTCCGCGGATTGCTGAAAGTTGCTTGACCTGATCCCTGCTGGCACGTCCAACCTTAGCATCAATTACGACACGGATCGGGTTTGTGGGCTCCATTTCATTCCAAGTCTTATCGGCCAAATCTTCCGAAACATCAATCCAAACTTCCTGGGTTAGACGTCTCTTTTCCTCAGTTGTGATAAGACCTTGATTAAAGTTTTCCTCAATTTCGGATACTTTTTTATCAGCTTCTTCCAAAACTTCAGCCTTTTTGGGATAAACTTTTGCATCAAATATTCCAAATGAAATTCCGGAAATTGTCCCTCCAAAGAAGCCCAAATCTTTAACATCGTCCACCAGTTGGGTCACCCTTTCCCTGGACACGGTCGAGTAGGCTTTGACAAATAAAGATTTAATAACAGATGACGTGACGGACTCATTAATAAAGTCAAAATTCTCCGGCAAAACTTCATTAAAAAGAAGCCTACCGACAGTTGTTTCAACGATCTCTTTACCAAGTCTGATCTGAATTTTCTGTCTTATTCCTACTTTTCCTGTCTGTTGGACAAAAACTGCTTCATCTTTGTCGGCAAAAATTGTCGGATAGGCCTCAAGTCTTGTATCAATTGATGTAAGATAAAACGCTCCGAGGGCAATTTCCTTGCTGGAAGGGGTTGCTGCGGGTCCGCCGTCACTAGGTTTAAGCAAATTATTAGTCGGGAGCATTAATGTTCTTGCCTCTTCAACAGCTTTCTCTGACAAAGGAACGTGTACCGCCATTTGATCTCCGTCAAAGTCTGCGTTAAACCCTGAACAAACCGCAGGATGAAGCCTGATAGCGCTTCCTTCAATAAGAACCGGGTAAAATGACTGAATTGATAGTTTATGAAGCGTAGGTGCACGATTCAAAAGAACGGGATGATCTTTTGTAATTTCTTCCAAAATGTCGAAAACCTCCGGCGGACGCCTATCAAGCATATTTTTTGCACTTTTAACATTGGGTGCAATTCCTCTTGCAATCATTTCTCTTAAGACAAATGGTTTAAACATTTCAAGAGCCATGTCTTTAGGAAGACCGCACTGTGTAAGTTTAAGCTCAGGCCCGACAATGATGACTGAACGTCCCGAATAATCAACACGCTTACCTAAAAGGTTTTGTCTAAACCTACCCTGTTTTCCACGAAGCATGTCTGAAAGAGATCTTAGGGGTTGCCTCCCACGGCTTTTTCTTGTTGCTTTCCTTTGGCTCGCGTCAATTAAGGAATCAACCGCTTCCTGAAGCATTCTTTTTTCATTTCTGAGAATTATTTCAGGAGCTCCCAACCCGATAAGATGTTTTAGACGGTTATTTCTATTGATAACTCTTCGGTAAAGATCATTAAGATCGCTTGTCGCAAAGCGTCCACCGGAAAGTTGTACCATGGGGCGCAAATCCGGAGGGAGAACCGGCAAAACTTTCATCACCATCCAAGACGGGTTAACCTTGGCGCGTCTCAGGCCGTCAACAAGCTTTAGCCTTTTGACAATTTTAATATATTTTGAGCTTCCGCCCTTGGTTGATCCGATTTCTTCACGAAGTGATTTTGAAACTTCCTCCAGGTTTACCTTACCAATTGCCTCAAGCACTGCGTCGGCCCCCATTTTGGCCGTAAAGAAGTCCGTTGCCGAGTGCTCATAAAGTTCATCAAATTCCTCTTCACTCAAAATACTCAACGGACGGAGTCCTTTGATTATAATATTAAGATTGTCAAAAAGTTCACCCGTTCTTCCAATTGTATTTCTCTCTTCCTCATTTACCGCGGCTTCCTTTTTCCTTAAATTAAGCTCAATTTCAGCCGTAGCCAGAGAGGCTTGTTCTTTATCTTTAATTTTTGTGGTAATTTTTTCTTTAGCTTCGTTTTCCTCAACTTTTAAGGCATCCCGCCTGGATTTAAAGTTTTCCGCAATGCTTGTCAGATTTTCTTCTTTGGCTTCCTGAATATTTTTAAGTGCAACTTTTCTACTTTCCTCATCAACTTCGGTAACAAGATATCTGGCAAAGTAAATTACCTGTTCAATACCACGGGGTGCTACTCCCAAAAGAAGAGAGATTTTTGAAGGCGCACCTTTGAAAAACCAAACATGGGCAACAGGAGTTGCCAAGGTGATATGACCCATTCTCTCACGCCTGACTCTGCTTTCCGTAACTTCAACTCCGCATTTGTCACAAATTACACCTTTGTACCTGATCCTCTTGTATTTACCACAGTAACACTCCCAGTCTTTTGTAGGACCAAAAATTCTCTCATCAAAAAGTCCATCTTTTTCGGGCTTTAGAGTTCTATAATTGATAGTCTCAGGCTTGGTTATTTCACCACGGGACCATGCACGGATTTCCTCCGGAGAGGCAAGCCTGATAAGTAGACTCTTAAAATCTGTTAAATTTTTTAAATCAGCTAGTTGTTCCATAATCTTGGTATTTTAAATCACAACCTCCTCAACTTCCATGGGGCTTTTATCTTCGATCAGCTCTTTCGTTGCAACAACTTCGGCACCTGCCGCCCTGGCCAGTTCCTCACCTTCAGCAACTTCTTCAATAACTTCTTTAGCAACAACCGCACCTTTAGGATCAATCGCAAGACCCAAGGAATTAAGCTCGCGGACAAGTACTTTAAAACTTTCAGGAATTGTTGACTCCGGAATCTGAGTTCCTTTAACAATAGCCTCAAACGCTTTAGCACGTCCCAAAACATCGTCTGATTTGATAGTGAGCATTTCCTGTAAAGTGTGACTTGCTCTGTGAGCTTCAAGTGCCCAAACCTCCATCTCTCCCAAACGCTGACCTCCCATTTGAGCTTTTCCTCCAAGAGGCTGTTGGGTAACAAGGGAATATGGACCGGTCGAACGGGCGTGGGTTTTGTCCTCAACCATGTGGATAAGCTTCATTATGTATGAAACTCCGACAACAGTTTCTTCTTGAAAAGCCTCACCGGTGCGGCCATCATAAAGTCTTGCCTTCCCGTTAACCGGAAGGCCTGCTTTCTTTAATTCTTCTGCTATAACATCCGCGCCAATTTTATCAAAAACTGGAAGAGCTCCTTTAATCCCCTCGGATTTCAAAGCCCAGCCAAGATGCGCCTCCATAAGCTGTCCCAAATTCATACGCGAAATGACGGAAAGGGGTGAAATAAGAATATCAACAGGTGTTCCATCGGCAAGATACGGCATATCTGCAACAGGCATAATCTTGCTTACCACACCTTTATTGCCGTGACGTCCAGCAACTTTATCTCCGACGGTAATTTTTCTTATCTGGGCAACCCTGACCATTACTTTCTTTATTACTCCTGGTCCCAGCTCATCGCCCTTATCGCGGTCAAGAATTTGAACATCAACTACTGTTCCACGCTCTCCGTGAGGAACTCTTAAGGATGTGTCTCTTACTTCACGGGCTTTTTCACCAAAAATTGCTCTAAGAAGTCTTTCTTCCGAAACCAAAATATCGTTTGGTCCGACTTCAGCACCAATCATTACTATTCCATCCGAAGCCAAGTTTGCAAGTTCTGCCTCAGAAACGTTAGGTATATCGTTTGTAATCTCTTCCGGTCCAAGCTTAGTGTCTACCACCTCAGCCTCATATTCCTCAATATGGATTGATGTTAAGAGGTCGTCTTTCACAAGCCTGTCGGAAATAAGAATCGCGTCCTCAAACCCGTATCCTCCAAGGCTTGTGTATGCAATTGTAAGATTTCTCCCGAGTCCCAACTCGCCATCCTCACTGGCAGGGCCATCAACCAAGAGATCTCCCTCGGAAATTTTTTGTCCGGGTTCAACTCTCGTTATCTGATTGTAACAAGTTGAATGTGCCGTGCGCTTAAATTTAGTTAAATAATAAACTTCACGGCTTCCGCTCTCTATAATTTCAACATCATCCGTATCGGGTTCCTGATTGCTGATCTTCTTGTCGAGTTTAACAATAACTTTTTCTCCATTGCATTCCGGCAGAAATCTCACCCTCCATTCCGGTTCCGACAATAGGAGATTCCGGATTAACAAGAGGCACAGCCTGACATTGCATGTTGCTTCCCATTAGAGCTCTATTACCCTCATCATTGGCCAAAAACGGAATAAGAGAAGCCGACGCGCCAACCACCTGCCTTGGAGTAACATCAATATATTCGACCAAGCTTGCCGCACCTTCGATAAATTTACCTTTGTATCTAAGGGGAACTCTTTTGTCAGTGATGTAGCCATCTTTATCAACATTTACTCCGGAGTGAGTAACATAGTGATCTTCTTCATCGTCGGCAGTTAAGTACTCTATTTCATCCGTAACTCTTGCTTTTTTGCCGACTTTTTCAACTTTTTTGTATAGAGTTTCTATAAAACCAAATTCGTCAACCTTAGCATAAAGCGCCAGATAGGTAACCAGTCCGATGTTTGGTCCTTCGGGGGACCTGATAGGATCAATTCTTCCGTATTGTGATGCATTAACGTCACGAATCGAAAAGCTTGCTCTTTCTCTGTTGATTCCGCCCGTTCCCAAAACAGAGACACGGCGAAGATTGTCTACCTCACTAAGAGGATTTGTGTCGTCTAAAATTGTTGATAATTGATTGCTCCTGAAAAATTCATTCAAAGATGCAATTAAAGGTCTTGCGTTTATTAGAGTGGCTGGGAGAGGTTTATCATCCGGTGAAATTAAGCTCATTTTTTCTTTAACGCTTCGCTCGAGCCTCAAAAGTCCAACTCTGAAAGCGTTCACCGCGACAAGTTCTCCAACACGCCTCAATCTACGGTTGCTAAGATGGTCAATATCATCAAGCTTTCCTACTCCGTTTTGTAAACCAATGAGGTAGGAAACTGCTGCAATTGCGTCTTGCCTGGTCAGTACCCAAGTAGCCTTCTCATTTGGCATGCTAATGCCTAATTTTTTATTAATCTTAAATCTTCCGACTTTACCGAGATCGTAGCGTCTGCCGTCAGTAAACAGGCTCGCAAAAAGAGATTCTGCATTTTCAAGAACTGCCGGCTCACCCGGCCTCATTTTCCTGTAAATCTCGATTAAGGCCTCTTCTTGTGTCTTGGTCGAATCTTTGGCTAAAGTGGCAGCTATGTATTTATGGTCTTTATCGCGATCTATATCTTTGAAAGCGTCTATTATCATCTGATCCGACTCAACTCCCAGGGCTCTTAGGAATGTTGTTGCCAGAACTTTTCTACGCCTGTCAATCCTGGCATAAATAAGATCTCCCCTTGTAGTCTCAAACTCAAGCCAACTTCCGTGAAGTGGACGAATTTCGGCTTTATAGAGAACTCTACCGGATGACGGATCAAGCTCACCCGAAAAATAAGCTCCCGGGGAACGCACAATTTGATTAATCACTGCTCTTTCAATTCCGTTGATAATAAATGTCCCTGCGTTGGTCATTTGAGGGATATCGCCCAAAAAAACATCCTGTGTAACTTCTTGACCAGTTCTCTTGTTTATCAAAGTCGCACGGATTTTAAGGGGAGATGAAAAGGTAACACCTTTTTTCTGGGCAAATCTGGGGGATGTTGTAGGAAGTCCTAAGGAGTGATCACCCAAGAAAAGTTGCCAATTTTTACCTGTAAAATCATCGATTGGGGAAACTGTAGTCAGCTCTTCTTTAATGCCTTCTCCCAAAAACCACTGCCAACTTTCCTTTTGAACCTGACTTAGATTAATTTTTGGTAGATTTTTTTCTTCTTTACCAAAATTTCGACGGGATGATTTTTGAGCTGTCATTATTCCTTGGTAATCATTAAAACACTAAAGACCCGCAATACTGAAGCGGGACGAGCGTACCATTCATGTACGCCTAAGATGGGATTATATAGTGAATATATATGTTGTCAACACCCAGTTTGTAATTATTTGCCTAAATATTTAGCAATATTGGCATTGTGTTCCTCAAGTGTTTTGGCATAGTGAATTAGTCCCTTCTCATCGTGAATATAGTACCAATAATCACTCTCCAAAGTCCCGGGCTGGCAATTGGTGTCGGCGGAAGTCCCTGATTTTTATAGGTATTATATGGTGATTTTATCGATAAATTGTCGAGTGTAAGAATGGGCCACCAGTCCTTAGAAGTGCCTACTGCATATTGTACCGCGGCATCAATTTGAAGAGGCCAGCCGGAATTTAATCTTTTAATGAGAATTCCCGCAACAGTCGGGCGTTCCTCATCGGTTTTTGTTTCCCGCTCAAGAAGAGATGCTAAAACAATCGCCTGGTCAAATGTGAGTTCTGAACTGTTTTTCAGGTTTTGGGTTTTTGAGACAAAAGTGTCTGTAAGTTTTTCTGTAACAGCAACCGCCGTAACGTCCCTTGGAAAAAGGTAAGTGTCAGGAAAAAGATATCCTTCTTCCCCCTTTGACACTTGCAAAAAATCTGTAATAAAAGAGTCGTCTTTATTCAAGGTTGCCGCAAATTTTTGAGCAATCTCCTCACGCCTTAAGCCTTCCGGAATTGTTACCCAAAGCTCAACCGGACCTTTAAAAAGGGTATCAGCCATCTGGAAAAGAGAATATGAAGGAGTTAGTCTGAACTCCCCTGTTTGAAGTTTTCCGGATTGTCCCGTAAATTGCATGTAAAGCTTAAAAGCCAAAGCGCTTTTTATGAACCCCGCGGATTCAAGTTTATTCCCGATTTGTGAAGCTGACGACCCTTTGGCAATAATAAAATAACTGAATTTTTCCGTGGCGGAGGGGGCTCCTGAATTTTTATAAAACCAAAAAAATCCTGCGGCTACAATAACAATCAGAAAAAGCGGTAAAAGTAGCAACTTTTTCATAAAAAGAGTAAGCTAATCAACTTCTTCAAGAAGTGCTCTTCTATATTTATCAATTTTGAGATCGTGAATAAAAATTCTCCCACACTTGATGCAGGTTACTTGTTCACCATACTTCGTCCCTTTTTTCTTCCCCTCAGTAAGGGGAGTTCCACAACCGACACACCTTCCTTGAGAAAGGAGCCAAGCCTGCATCGGAGCAATTATACTTTTAAACATTCTTACTAAAGTATACCATGAAAATCGACCAGTCAAGGTTAATTGTCCAGATAGTTCTGAAGCATTATACAGGCAGCGTAAGCATCTTCCATTTCATGGCGTTTTTTTTGAGAGATACCGGCTTCACGACTCATTCTCTGTGCATCCTGTGTGGAAAGTGTTTCATCGGCCAGAATAATGGTTGATTGGATTAATGGCTGAATAGAAGAAGCAAACTTTTTAGACTCCTCTCCAATTTTACCCTCTGAAACTCCCACCACATTTGCAATTTTTCCATAAGTATCTTTGTATTCGAGTATCGAATCACCTGCATTGGCTCCGCCAAAGGTCCATCCGCAATCGCAACTCCAATCTTACTTCTTCCATAATCAATTCCAAGTATCTTCATTTTTCGTCGGGAGGAACAATTCTTGCCCTAACAATTAATCTTTTTGGATATGTTGGGTCTCCCGGCGGGACACAGGTAACCAAAGTTATAAACGAATCACTCGAATCCTGATCCAAAACCTGGATGTCTGTAGGAAGCACTTCAAACATTTCCTCAACTTTGTAAGTATAGGAAACATCATCGTAATTTATAAATACAAGATCTCCCTTTTTCAAGGTCGGAAGCATTGTAAAAATTGAGATGTAGTTTTTGGGGTTATTAAAAATTGGCAAAATGGAATGTCCGAAAATTACGGCATTTCCACGTTTTCCGGGCAATGCCGTACCGGGATATTGAATCAAGCTTTTAGAAAGATCTTCTCCCCCAATCGCGACCGTAGCCGAATCGATCCTTAGTTTCGGAATAGAAATTGTATAATAAGAAACTTCCGCGGCAGAAAAATCTTCTTGGGAAGCACCCCCGGTAAACCAATTACTAGCTTTTGTATTATCAAACTTCCCTTTGGTTGAATTTGTCAACACTTCCTGAACCTGACTTCCTGGATCGGCTAGTGGTGAAATAAACTTTGTATAGTTTCTGGAATAAACAGCATCATAGCTGGCAATCGGATAGATAACCCCCACCAAAATAATTATCCCCGAAATTCCTGAGATAAGGGCAGATAGACGTAAAACCATTTTTTGAGTCATATTGATCAATTCTACTATATAAACGGGGAAATTATTCGGGTTTAACGTCTATCGAAATATTTTTTGCAATCCTGGGGATAGTTTTTAAAGGATCCGGGAATTTTATCCGTAAAAGCACATCTGCATGGTCAAATCCGGGAATCGAATTTAGGTAATCTATAGCGACGGTTGGGGTTTTTCCCAGGATTACACTTTTAATTTTCTCTTTATCAACTTCCGGTAGAAAGTTGCCTCCAACAACGACATCATATATATATCTGCCGCCTGTATCACCACCGGCAAGAGTAAATTTGAAATTTATCTGATCTTCGGAAAGTGTATATCCAGACGGAGCTTTGCCGGCAAGAACACCCTTGGCATATTCTAAAAGTTTGGCTCTGTCGGCAGCAAGTCCTGTTGCACTTAGAGACAATGAAAGTTTAAGGCTATCGGCCGGGTCCCCTATTTTGTGATCAAAATTTTCACTTATGGTTTCAAGTACCGCCAAATCAGTTATGAAAATATATTCCTCTGTTATTTTTGCCAACAAATTAGACTTCACGCTTTGACCAAGTTCACTTTTAAGATCAGTTTCCAG
>Ga0075802_121_pt1 | contig 8020 bp, 7 predicted proteins | sample RifGroC2_FD_68453 | JGI IMG/M metagenome (GOLD analysis project Ga0075802, IMG submission 68453) | Microgenomates (Woesebacteria) bacterium GW2011_GWC2_40_30
GAATAATTTGGATTTGTTTAAAGAAAAAATCGGGTTTGTTTCCGAAAGAAAAAATAAAAAATTAGAGAAGGTTTCAAAAATGAATTCTGATGATTGGGTGATGAGCAAAACCGATTTTATTCCTTTTATCTCCGATTACATTAGGGGCTCCGCCGACTATACGAAAAACATTGGCTGGCTTAAAAAGCATAATTTTGACAGATATCCAAAACTTAAAAAATTGTGGCCCGAACTAAAAAAGATTTTAAGTAAAAGGGATGGGTCTGTCTTTGAGGAAATAATCAAAAACGGATTTCTGTTTGACAAAATAGTAAAAGTCGAAAATTCAACTAAGGAGAGAGTTTATTCGATCGGTGTTAATAGCCCTGACCATTCGTTTATTTCGAATGGCTTTATCAGTCACAACACGGAGGTTAAACTAGCTAAGGCTGCCGATTCAGTACTGACCGATATTGAGAAAGAAACGGTCGACTTTATAGATACTTTTGACGCCACCCTCAAAGAACCGGTTTATTTGCCGGCGCTTCTTCCCAATTTACTTTTAATGGGGTCTGAGGGAATTGCCGTCGGAATGGCCACTAAAATTCCACCTCATAATTTAAACGAGGTGGTTGATGCGGTCATCGCAACTATAAAAGCGGGGCGCGTTATTAAAATTCAGACCGAAGAGGAGAAAGAAGCAAAAACACATGAGGATCATACCGATTTTATTATCAAAAAAATTAATCTTGTTGCCTCGGGAGAGGAGAAAGCTCTAACACAGGAAGAGGTCAACCCCAGCCAAATCGGCTTTGAAAGCGACACGACGATTGATGAGCTTATTAAATATATTCCGGGCCCGGATTTTCCCACAGGGGGCGCAATTTATGACGCGGCGTCCCTTTCCGAAGTCTACTCGACAGGGCGGGGGAGAATAGTTGTCAGAGGGATTGCCGAGATTACGGAAGGTGCTAAGGGAAGACCGCAAATTGTCATAACAGAGCTTCCTTATCAGGTCAATAAGGCCGAACTTGTAGCCAAAATAGCAGAACTTGTCAGAGATAAAAAACTGGTCGGCATCGCTGACCTTCGGGATGAATCCGATAAAGACGGAATGCGCGTGGTGGTCGACCTGAAGCGTGACTCCAAACCCAAAGCTGTCCTTAACAATCTTTTCAAACATACAAGACTCCAGAGCAGCTTCCCCGCAAATTTTGTTGCTTTGGTTGACGGAACTCCGCACACTCTTAACCTCAAGCAAATTCTGGTTGAGTATGTAAAACACAGACAAAAAGTTGTCACAAGACGTACTATTTTTGACCTTACAGAGGCCAAAAAACGCGCTCATATTTTGGAGGGTCTAAAGATTGCTCTTGATAATCTTGATGCCGTCATTAAAACAATCAGGGAAAGCAAAACCCAGGAAGATGCCAAGGTAAATCTTATCAGTAGGTTTAAACTAAGCGATATACAGGCAACTGCGATTTTAGATATGCAGCTCAGGCGCCTTGCCGCACTTGAGCGCGAAAAGATCGAAAAGGAATACGCGGAAATCAAAAAATTGATCGATGAACTTACCGCCATCTTGAAAGATCCTGGGAAAGTTCTGGAGATTATTACTAAAGAACTGGGAGAGCTTAGAGAAAAATACGGAGACGCCAGACGTACCAAAATTTATAAACATGCAGTAGGGGAGTTTAGCGAAGAGGATTTAGTTGCCAAAGAAGAAACACTTATCACGGTTACCAAGACCGGATACGTTAAAAGGCTTTCGGCAGGGGCTTACAGGGCCCAGCGGCGCGGTGGAAAAGGAGTAATCGGAATGACAACCAAAGAGGAGGACGAAATTGAGCATTTGGTAGATGCTACAACCCATGACACAATATTGTTTTTCACCAATAAAGGCCGTGTTTTCGGTATAAAAGCCTGGGAAATTCCGGAAAGCTCCCGTCAGGCAAAAGGACAAGCACTGGTAAACCTTTTGAATCTTGAGCAGGGGGAGGAAATAAGATCCATTCTTCCGATGGCTAAAGATTCAGAAATAAAGAATTTGATAATGGCTACAAAAACGGGGCTTATTAAAAAGACTAAAATATCCGAGTTTGAAAACTTAAGAGCTTCGGGGCTCATTGCCATAAAACTCAGGAACGAAGACCAATTGGTTTCCGTTCACCCAACAACGGGGGAGGATCATATTATTCTTTTGACAAAAGGCGCAAAGTCGATTAAATTCCCGGAGGCAAATGTCAGACCGATGGGTAGGGCAACTACGGGAGTTACGGGCATCAGACTCGATAAGGAGGATGAACTCATTGGTATGGAAGTTTTCCCTGCTAAAGAAACTATTCCTGCAGACAAAAGAAAGAAATTTTTCAGGGACATTTTGACAATTGCCGAAAAAGGTCTTGGTAAACGCACTCCGGTTCATCTTTTCCCCGTACAAAAAAGGGCAGGTAAAGGAGTTAAAGCAGCCGTAGTTACGGATAAAACAGGATCTCTTAAAACCGCAATTATGGTTACGCAAAACATTGACCAGGTTGTTATAACGAGCAGAATGGGGCAGGTAATCAAGCTTCCTCTTAAGAATATTCCGCAACTCGGTCGCGCTACACAGGGCGTTATCTTAATGCGCTTTGCAGACAAGGCAGACTCAGTTGCCGCCGCAGCGGTTTTGGAAAAAGGTGGCGTAGATGAAGAAGAAAGTATAGAATAAATTTATTATGCCGAAAGTCGGAGGAAAAGTTACCGCAGTAGTTGCCTTCTTTATTCTTCTTTTTGTCTTTGCCAAATGGGGACCTGCAATAAACTTTAATACAACTTCTCAAACCAAGGGTGAGCCGTTTGTGGTTTCCGGAGAGGGTAAGGTATATGTTACCCCCGATATCGCCAAAATTACCGTGGGTATTCAGGAATCAGGGGCTTCCCTCAAGATAGTACAGGATTCTGTAAACAAAAAATCAAAAGCGCTAACCGATGCCATACAAAACATGGGGGTTGCCAAGGAAGACATTAAAACAACTTCCTACAATCTTTATCCCCAGTATGATTACCAAAGCTCAGTAGGGAGAATTACCGGCTACCAAGTTTCAACAAGCTACGAAATCACCATCCGGGATTTTGACAAAGTTAACGATATAATCGTTAGTGCAACTACGGTTGGAGTTAATATGGAAGGTGGAATCAGTTTTGAATTGAATGATGCGACCAAAAAAGAGAAACTTCAGGAAGCCAGGGTGATGGCGGTTGCCGAAGCTAAAAGCAAAGCTCAGGGCCTGGCTTCTGCCGCCGGAATAACTCTTGGAAAAGTAATTAACATTTCTGAAAGCCAGGGTTCAAATGAAATAAGACCGCTCCCGGCCATGGGTGGAGGGGTTACCCTCGATAAAGTAATGATTGAGCCAAGTATTCAGGCAGGACAAACCGAAATTAATGTTACGGTAAGCCTTTCATACGAAGTGCGATAGCAATTCGCACCAACAACTACCCCAGAAGAAACTTGTTAAATTCACTTTGATAAAAATATTCGTGATCGGCACGCGGTTTTGAAACAATATTAGTGTCTGTCCCAACTCCCGAAAGAAAACCTTTCAGCGTGTCAAAGCCCCCATGCGGATCCTCGTCGTTTTGGAAACAAATTAAATTTTCAGGTTGGATATTCTTAATAGCTGCCTTGATAGTTTCCTTGCTACTTTCCATCAGATCATTAAGGGGGATTCCGCAAAGAATAACTTTTCTGATTTTTTCCGGACTTCTTTGTATCAAATGACAGGCAACCAATGTGCCTATCGACTTGGCAACAATATTGACAACTCTTTTTCCGGATATTCCATCAAGAAGTTTTGCTTTCTCAAGAGGATCAAACTTAACACCGGGATCACTCCAATGTCCCCAATAAATCGGCCTAATCTCGCCCTCTGTTTTTATGTTTCCCGTTGTTTCTTCCAGCCATTCTTTATTGTGAGCCGAATATCCCGGAATAACTATAGTGACCATAAATCCATTATATCAAAATATACTCGATGAAACTTTTTAAGAGGGTTGATAATTAATTTTTTCGGATACTTACTTCCTAAGCACTTTCCGTAAAAGGATTTCGGAAGATGCTTGCAACTTAACCGATTTGGCTTTGTCGGGACACCCACTAGACCTATACCTGGCAATATCCAGAATAAGGGATCCATCATCAAGTCTCCCGGGATCACAATAATATTCACCCTCTGCATAAATTCTGGCAGGACATGTAAAGCAAGCTGGGGGAAAAGAATGATCATGGTAACCTAACCGCTCCACTAATCCTTTCCTCCCTTTCCATGGAAAGTTTCGTTTATATTTCTAGGTTGTTTATTTGTTACATGGGTATAGATTTGTGTTGTAGAAATATTCTTGTGTCCCAGCATTTTCTGGACACTTCTGGTGTCCGCCCCAGCCATAAGAAGATCTACGGCAAACGAAGAGCGAAGTGTTTTTGGTGTTACCTCAGATTTAATCGCGGCTTTCTTCTTATACTTCAAAATGGCTCTTTGTATAGACCTAACGGTGAGCCTCGTATTACCGTTAGTACTACCTTTATGATGAATAAACAACGGTTTTCCGCCATCTTTTCTTGATTTTAAATAGTTTTCTATCCACCCTAAAGCTCTAAGAGACAAAAAAATGAATCTTTGTTTTTTACCAGTACTCACAATAATAATTTCTTTCTTTATAAAGTCTATATTATCTCTGTCCAGGTTTGCCAATTCTGAAACCCTAAGTCCGGTGGAGTAAAGAAGTTCCATTATGGCTTTATCCCTTTTTCCCTGAACGGTTTTCAAATCCGGCGCATTCATGAGTTTTTCAACATCCTCACCGGAAAGAAAATCCATTTTTGAGCTTGCCGTCTTTGGTACCAACACTTCCTCTGCATTCAAAGTCTTTACGCCTTTTCTTCTTTCCCATTTCAAAAAACTTCGAAGTGCAATCAAATGGAATCCCAGGGTTTTTGTTGAAAGACCCATCTTTGCAAGGTCCTTTTTGTAATCCTCAATAACAGATGCTGATATATCCGAAATTTTCGGTTTTTGAACTTTTTTGGAAATAAAACCTAAAATTCTTTTTAAATAAAGGGTGTAATTGCGGACAGTGAGAGGGGAGAAGTGGCCTTCAAATTCCAAAAAATCGAGATACCGATCAATACTTTCAGATAATACCGACTGAATTTGAGCAGCTTCAGCCATACATTAAATGTATACTTTAGTTGGCATTGTGTCAAGATTGTGCGACGGAGGATATTATTTCCAATTTTTAAAAACAATTCCATTATTTGTCCCGTACGGCCAAAAATGAACCGTCATTGGATGGTCTTCCCGTAATATATATTTTAGAAGTAAAAGCATCTTTGTCGGACGAGTCGTTCCTATTTCAAATATTCCGATATCGTCTCCATAAACCAAAGCATCAGCAACTCCAACGGAAATATCAATCTCCCTATCAAAATCGAGTTTATTTAATTTTGCCCAATCTGACACTTTCTTAACCCCTTCGCTGTGAGACGCAAAATCTTCTCTTTGTTTTATTTCCAGCTCCAACAAGCCGTGCTGTATTAAATTAAGAATTTCTTTTGCACATAAAACTACATGAACCCTTTCAAGAGCCGGCCTTTCGGAGGTTACATAGGTACCCCGGGCGCACGGAAAAACCACACTATTTAGAACAAAGGCTAAATCATATTTCATTTTTTAAGAGGGTGAAACTTGTTGTGGGTTTCTTCGGCAAACTTATCTGACGAATGAACATAGCGTGTTGTAGTATTAAGGGACTCGTGTCCCAAAAGCACCTGGATTGCAGCAGGGGAGGCTCCCTGTTCGGCTAAATAAGTGGCAAATCCATGTCTCAATGAATGAGCAGAAGTCGGAACATTTATCCTTAACTTTTCCCTATACTCTTTAATCTTGGCCTGCAAATAATTTGTGGAAATCCTTCTGTCCGATTTATTACTGTTTGAACCTCTATAAGGGATAAATAAAGCGGCTAAGTTGTCATTTCTTGTATTTAGATAAACTTCCAAAAAATGTATTGCACGGGGCGTTAAATACACAAATCTTTCCTTTTTCCCTTTTCCCATTATGAAAATTTTTCCGCTGCCGTCTATGTCCCTTTTTTTAAGTTTACAAAGCTCACTGATACGCATTCCTGTTGAAAATAGAACCTCAAGCATTACGCGGTTTCTTAACCCGATTTTAGGGTTTTTTTCTAAAGCCTCCGGCGCTTCAATAAGCCTAACTAAGTCGGAAAACTCGGCTACTTTTGCATGTTTTTTCTCAGTTTTTACCAATTTAACCGTTTCGGGAGCAACCGGAATTTTATAATCCACATCCACTAAATATTTGAGATATGACCTTAAGGTGGAAAGCATCCTATTCATGGAAAAGGAAGACAATTTGATACCGTCTTTTTCCTTTTTGGTTGAGGTTAATCTGTCCTTTGATGCTAAATACGCTTTATATTGATTAATAACCAGTTTTGTGACATCTTCAAAAAGAATGGGGGAGGGGCCAGCAAACTCTTCCAAAAAAAGCCGGAATGTCGACAAATCACGTTCATAATTATAAACAGTTTCCTCGGAATAATTTTGGGTTTTAATATAAAGTAAGAAGTCTTCAAAAAGAGGTAACTGAATTTGAGAAGTCATATTATACTCAGTTTACTGGAGCCTTGTTCCTATGTCAAACAAGGAGATTTGTCGTTTTTGAGAGCGCGGTCGAGTGCATCCATAAAAGGATAAATTGCCTGAAGGCCGTCCGGATATCTTTTAATAACGAATAGGCGTTCATGGGTGAAATCGGGCAATGTTTTACCTTGAGGAATATTGACCACCAGACAGTTGGGAATATCAGCCTCAATTGCTGCCTGAACAAATTTTAAGGCATCATCTATGAATACAACCCACGGAGCTTTTGAGGCTATTTCTTTAACCATTACTTCTAATAAGAATGTTCTCAGGCTTAATTTCGGGAAATTTACACTCAAACCAATTGAGTGTTACATCTTTAAATTCCGAGTTTCTTGAGGTCAATATAAAATTCCGCTCAGGACCATAGTGCTTCAGTGTCTTTTGAATTACCGGCTTTACATAAAGTATGCTTTGGGACTTCTCAAGAACCTCAGGACTATAGAAATCGTCTTCAGCATGGTTTATAGCGTCTTCAGTAAGAGGTTTTAACCGGAATTCCGTGTTTTTCAGAAAATCTTTTGTAAACTTCTTTTGATGTATCCGAAAAAATTCCGTCATTGTCATAGACAAAAACTGTTTCGGGATTTTTAATAACTTTTTCGAAAAGTTTCCAATCACCGGTAAAAAGTTCAGAGAACCTATAAGGCTGGCGTTCCATGGATTAGTCTTTTTAACACACTTTTGGGATAAAATCCATGCCTAGCCTGAAGCTAAAACCTCGTGTAATCAATTCTAAAGCCAGTCTGGATTGAAAGATGATTAACTTGATCATCGAATCGAACCGAAAACATGGGAAATACCGCAAAATCCATAAAAAGGAGACAAAACTACCGGGGACCGGGGGAGGGGTGAAAAGGAGTTGAATTTCCTTCGGCTAAACTTCGGAGAAGTTATTTTTAACAAATTTTCAAAAGTGGAGAATTATATAAAAAGTAAGACCATAAACAATTAATGGCCGGAAAAGATTAATGCATACAACAAGAGTCACTACGCTCCATCCACATATTAGAAACCGAGTGTAAGGGTTATTATACTCGGTTTAATCAAATTCAATATAACCGTATATCTAATCACACTTCCTAATAGAGAGTGGTAGAACCTCTCTTACCTTATCAATATATGTGATGGCTCTCTATGCCACGTCTCCCTAAAGGAAGTACACTGTTGCACGCCTTTATATGTATATTAGTTATCCACAAGGAGGCGTACTTAAGAGCAAAGGTGTATTTTGAAGCTAATAACTATATCAAACTATACAAATCCTCCAAGAATGGGCTTCGGCTTTTCTTCGACAAGGTGTCTACGTCGCATTTCGTGAAAACAACCTATAAT
>Ga0075802_142_pt1 | contig 7579 bp, 7 predicted proteins | sample RifGroC2_FD_68453 | JGI IMG/M metagenome (GOLD analysis project Ga0075802, IMG submission 68453) | Microgenomates (Woesebacteria) bacterium GW2011_GWC2_40_30
GGGGCGGGACTTATTGGGAGTTATAGCCTTTCAGAAAAGCTGATAGATGCTGTCAAAAAAGGTGCCGGGGGGCTTCCTGTCAGCATAAAAACAAGGCTTGGCAGGAATGAGAATATAGCGCAGGAATGGGTCACGTTTTTACTTAAAAAGAATATCGTAGCATTGACTGTTCACGGCCGGATTGCCAAACAAATGTCAAAAGGTGAGGCTAGTTGGGAGGAAATCGGAAAAATTGTAAAAATCAGGGATAGAATCGCTCCGGAAACCCTGATTATCGGGAATGGCGATATTAAAAGCTATGCGGAAGTTTTAAAAATGCAGAAAAAACACGGAGTCGACGGGGTGATGATAGGACGCGGCATTTTCGGCAACCCATGGGTATTTGTTAAAGATTTGAAGCCAGTGGAACACCCCAAAAAAGATTATATTAACTTACTTCTCAGGCATATTGATCTTTTCAAGAATACTTGGGGAGAAAGTAAAAATTTTGCCATACTCAAAAAGTTTTTCAAAATGTACGTTAAGGATTTTAAGGGAGCAAATAGCCTGCGGATAAAACTGATGGAGGCAGAGAATTTTGAGGAAGTAAGGAGGATTTTATGGAGCTTGGACTGATTTCTCAAAGATGCTAGAATAGCTTCATATGGCAAAGAAACCTTTTTTTGATCCGGTAGACCAGCAAGTAAACTTTCCCGAGCTTGAAAAGGTACTTTTGGAGAAGTGGTATAAGAATGGGATTGTCAAAAAATACCTGGCGCGCAATAAAAACTCCAAGAAGTATTTTAGCTTCATGGATGGTCCTATCACGGCCAATAATCCCATGGGAATACACCACGCCTGGGGAAGAACCTATAAAGATCTTTGGCAGAGATTTAAGAATATGCAGGGCTACAGAGAGCGCTTCCAGAACGGCTTTGATTGTCAGGGACTGTGGGTGGAGGTTGAGGTTGAAAAAGAGCTTGGCTTTAAGACTAAAAAAGATATTGAAGTTTTTGGCATCGACAAATTTGTTCAGCTTTGTAAAGACCGGGTCAAAAAGTACTCCGGGATACAAACGGAGCAAAGCAAACGCCTTGGATATTTCATGGATTGGGATCATTCGTACTATACCTTGAGCGATGATAACAACTACATGATTTGGCATTTCCTGAAGGTTTGCAATGAAGCCGGATGGATCTACAAAGGACAGGACGCTGTAGCCTGGTGCCCGAGGTGCGAAACCGCCATCTCCCAGCACGAAATGCTGACGGAAGATTATAAAGAACTTACCCACGAGTCCGTATTTTTGGCGTTTCCTGTTACGGGACAGTCGGAGGAATACCTTGTTGTCTGGACAACAACCCCATGGACGGTGCCGGCCAATGTTGCCGTAGCGGTTGATCCTGATTTGGATTATTCACTGGTCGGGATTAACGGTAAAAAGTATTGGGTTGCTAAAGGAGCTAAAGATAGAATTTTTACGGGGGTTAAGGCAAAAGAAATTAAGACTGCTAAAGGGTCAAAGCTGGTGGGCCTTAGATATAAAGGTGCTTTTGATCACTTGCCGAAGGTAATTGAGGCTTCCAGAAATGACAAATTTCACACGGTTGTGGCAACCGACGATTTAATTCTTCCCATAAACACAGAAGAAGGAACGGGAATGGTGCATGTTGCGACATCATCCGGATCGGAAGATTTCAGGCTTGGAAAGAAACTGAGTTTGCCTGTAATTGAGATTATCAAGGACGATGCTTCGTATATGGAGAACCTAGGATTTTTGTCCGGAGAAAACGCCAAAAAACATCCGGAACTGATCTTGGACTTTCTGAGAAAGCTTGACGAAGCGGGAAAACACTTTTTCTATAAAACCGAAAAATATACCCATAGGTATCCAGCTTGCTGGAGATGTAAAACCGAGCTTGTTTGGAAAGTGGCCGATGAATGGTATATAGCAATGGATAAGTCATCGCAGATCTCGAGCCGTAAATCTCAGACCGTAAAAATAGAGAAGTGGAAAGACGACGAGGATGAAATTAAGACCCCTCCTGATACAAGAACCCTTAGGGAAAGAATGAAAACAGTAGCGGCAAAAATTAACTGGATTCCGGGTTTCGGCCTTGACCGCGAAATGGATTGGCTGACCAACATGCACGACTGGCTCATCAGTAAGAAAAACAGATATTGGGGTCTGGCTCTTCCCATATGGGAATGCAAAAAATGTCACAATTTTGAGATAATCGGATCAAAAGAGGAATTAAAGCAGCGTGCGGTTTCGGGTTGGAAGGATTTTGAAGGCAAGAGTCCTCATAAGCCCCAAATAGACTTAATTAAGGTCAGGTGCGCCAACTGCGGCGCGGTAATGGATAGAATTGAACCGGTGGGCAATCCATGGCTTGATGCCGGAATTGTACCTTTCTCCACAATCAGCGAGAAAAACGAAGCCTGCGGTTTTGATGTGACTAAAACCAAACCCATGTACGTCGAAGATAGAGATGAATGGCAAAAATGGTTCCCGATTGATTTTATTACGGAAAGTTTTCCAGGACAATTCAAGAACTGGTTTTATGCAATGATTGCCATGAGTACGGTTCTTACGGACGTAAACCCATATAAAACCGTTTTGGGATACGGAACTCTCCTGGCCGAGGATGGACGGGCCATGCACAAAAGCTGGGGTAATTCAATTGAGTTTAACGAAGGGGCGGACAAAATCGGAGCTGATGTTATGAGGTGGATGTTTGCTAAGGCAAATCCGGCTGAAAATGCACTTTTTGGATATAAGGTTGCCGATGAGGTCAGGCGAAGATTCCATCTTAAGCTTTGGAATGTCTACAATTTTTTTGTAACATATGCCAATCTAGATGATTGGCACCCGGGAGTTCACAAAAAACCCGGCAGAAATTCGAATATTTTAGACAGATGGATACTTGTCAGGCTGGGTCAGACGACAGAACTTGTGGGGAACGCCCTGGAAAAATTTGACGCGGCAAGCGGGGCTTACGAAATTGAAAAATTTGTTGATGACCTGTCTCTTTGGTATATCAGGCGTTCCCGCGATAGGGTGGGTCCTGCCAAAGAGTCCGAAAAAGATGCAAACGCGTTTTATTCAACAACTTATTATGTCCTTTATATTTTAGGTAAACTGATGGCTCCTTTTACGCCGTTCCTTTCGGATTTTATTTACACAAATCTTACAAAAGAGATTTCGGTGCACCTTTCCGACTGGCCGGAGGCGCCTTCCGAGCCAAGCGCCGATGAATATGAACTCATAAAGGAGATGCAGGCTATGCGCGATATTGTTGAAAAGGTACACGCAAAAAGAAAAGAGTTGGCAATTCCGGTGAGACAACCACTGTCTAAAGTTAAAGTGTATGGTCAGGAGAAAAAAAGCATCAGCCCCGAGGTTTTAAAGATTGCAGAGAGCGAGTTGAATATAAAAACGGTTGACCTTCTCGGTGGAACAGACAAGATTGAGCTTGATATAGTGATTACACCTGAGTTGAAGGAGGAAGCTGGTATTAGGGATATTGTTAGGAAAATTCAGGAAGAAAGGAAGAAATTGGGATTAAATCTTACTCAAAAAATTGATGTTAAGATCGAAAAGTTACCCATGAGTAAAAAACTTATTCAGTGGATGTTGAAGAAGGCGCAGATTTCTCATCTCGGGGAAGGAAAATTTGAAGTAAAAAGATCCTCCTAATATGCGTTCCGTTACTAATTTTTTGTTTAAAGATATTACCCTAAGCCTGTCAATGCTATTTTTACTGGCTTTTAGCGTCGTGATCTTAAACTCTTTGGAAAAAAATCTTTTTCCTCTTTATTTTGTTTATATTTTTACAGCGCTTCTGGTTTTTTGGATTTTTTCCATGACTGACTTCGAAATTATTTCTTTATTTTCCAAGTATTTGTATATTATAAGCATCGCGCTTCTTCTTTTAACTTTCATAATAGGAAGCGTTACCAGAAATACCGTCAGGTGGATTCAGCTGGGGCCAACAAGTCTTCAACCAGCTGAAATTATCAGACCGTTTCTTTTGGTATTTTTTGCGAATTACTTGGGTAGGGGAGAAGTAACCTTAAAAAAGATTGGTAAGGCTCTCCTCCTTCTCCTTCTTCCTGTGGTGCTTATCCTGGCGCAACCTTCCTTGGGAGTTTCTATTTTAACCATCGTCGGATTTGTCGGTGTGTTAATGGCTTCTAAATTTAATAAAAAACATCTGATTGTCGGGCTCTTAATTGGTGTAGCGATTCTACCGATTGCCTGGCGTGCAATGGCTCCTTATCAAAGACAAAGAATTACCTCTTTTTTGGAACCGGCTAAGGATCCGAGAGGGGCAGGTTACAATAGTATCCAGGCAACAATTGCGGCGGGATCGGGGTTCAAACACAGTTGGCATTTCTACCTGAAAAACAAACAGACTTTGTCTTTGCGGCAACCGCGGAAGAGCTTGGTTTGGTCGGAGCGGGATTTGTTCTTCTTGCCAGTTTTTTAATACTCATAAGGCTTACCTTTTTTATGGAACACGCTGTTTCTCCTCAGGCGCGGGCATACCTTTCCGGGTTTTTCCTGACCTATCTGATACAACTTTTTGTCCATGTTGGCATGAATATGGGTATGCTTCCGGTGACAGGGCTGCCCTTTCCACTTCTTTCGGCGGGAGGATCATCCCTTCTTGCCACCACAATGGGGCTGGGAATTGCGCTGGGAGCCTATCGCAAATAACAAACAGGTTCAATTCATCCGCAAGTTTTCACTTGCTGTTTTCTTGAATCTGCTATAAAATACACGGGTATGTCAAAGTATGCGGTTGTCAGAATTACCGGAAAACAATACAAAGTAGAAGAGGGGCAGGAGATCCTTGTAGACAAACTTATTGACCCTAAGAAAATTTCGGCCGAGGTTTTACTTGTTGCCGACGGAGAAAAAGTAAGCGTAGGGAAACCTGTTCTTAAAAACGAAGTTAAACTTAAAGTTGTAACGGACCTGGAAAAAGGAGAGAAGCTAGAAATCTATAAATTCAAGGCTAAAAGCAGATATAAAAGACATACCGGGTTTAGAGCACAATATACAAGACTTCTGGTTGAGAAGATCAGTTAATATATCAAACTATAACTTTCTGTCCTCTTGACAACTGTGAAAACATCGATTATATTGTTGCTTAAGTTCAAAATAATATGTCAACACATAAAGCAGGAGGAAAAGCTTCACAACATGTAAGTCCGGCAGGAAAACGATTGGGCGCTAAGGTTTCCGATGGGGAAAAAGTGGTAAAAGGACAGATTCTAATTAGACAGAGAGGAACAAAATTTTCAAAAGGAGCGGGTGTAAAAGAAGGCCGCGACCATACCCTTTATTCAATTTTAGACGGAAACGTAAAAGTAAGCAGAAAAATAGGTAAACAGATAATGTCTGTTATTTCTAAATAATATGGCGGAAGAAATAATACAGCTCGATATAAATCAACTTCAACCAAACCCCCTTCAACCCCGCGGTGCCATTACCCCTGAAAGTCTGGTAGACCTTGTAGATTCAATTCGTGAACACGGAATTTTAGAGCCTTTGGTTGTTGCCAAAACTCCGGCAGGATTTCAAATTATTGCAGGTGAGAGGCGCTGGAGAGCATCTAAGCTTGCAGGGCTTACCCATGTTCCCGTTATTGTGAGAGAAACTTCACCCAAAGGAATGCTTGAGATGGCCCTTGTGGAGAATGTCCAGAGAGTCGACCTTAACCCGCTTGATAGGGCAAAAGGATTTGAAAGGTTGATGAATGAGTTTGGCCTTACCACCAGTGAAATCGCAGTCAGAATAGGAAAAAGTGTAGCCTATGTCAGTAACTCGCTGAGGCTTTTATCTCTTCCCGACGCCCTTAAAGACGGACTTCTCTCGGGGCTTATCAGTGAAGGGCATGCTAGGGCTCTAGCAGCGATTGACGATAGTGGTCTCATGATTGAGGCCTATAAGATCGTTTTGAAGGAAAGCGGATCAGTGAGGCGCGCGGAAGAGCTTGCAAGGCGAATGAAAGTTAAGTCGAACCAAGAAGTAAAAAGAACGGACGAACACGTAAGAATAGTGTCCGAAGAGATTGACAAAATGCAGAGCGACATGGAGAAGGCATTGGTTGCCAGAAACAATGACGGTGTAGAAAGTATACGTAAAAATTCGGTAAAATTGATAAGGTCAAGACGCGAAACAAGAGTTGTCTTTATTCTCAAAGGGGGACTAGACGAGACGGAGAACACACTTCAAAGGATATACAAGTCAGTAACTTCAGAATAATTATTCGAAAGAATAAGCGGGTGCGGGGACTACTCCTGCAAGTTTCAGAGGCAAATAAATAACCCAAGCACGGCCGCTGATGGTACTTTTGGTGATCGGGCCCCAATATCTTGAATCTGAAGAATTTGGTCGGTTATCTCCCATTACAAAATATTCTCCCTCGGGAACTTTATATTCTTCACCTTCCGCAAGGAAAGTTCCGGCCTGTGTCGGAGCGGAGTCGTCAATATAGGGCTCATTTAAAAGTTTGCCATTGATGTAAACACGCCCACCTTTGACCATTACGGTCTCACCCGGTACCGCAATTATCCTTTTGATATATTCGTCCAAATTCGTAACGGGCGGGGTAAAGATGACGACATCGCCCCTTTCTGGATTTCTTAGATAATATGTAACCCTTTCCGTCAGAAGATATTCATTATTTGGAAAATTCGGCATCATTGATAGACCATCTATTTTGTGCGGCCGCATAACCAGAAGATAGATAAAGAAAAAAATGCCTACGGCAAAAACTATAACTTCGAAAACATCCCAAAAAAAGGCGCCCAAACGCTTGATCATAATTCATTATAGAGAGGTATAGGGGACTGATTCAAGGGGAGATAAACCTTATTTAAATTCGGTTATTATATCGTGAGCCTTACTTTCCCTTTGTCCCATTTCCGTGATTTGAATAAATTCGGCTTTTTTCCAGAGATCTTTTATAGTCGCCGCTCCCGCATAGGAAAACCCGGATCTTATATTAGCTTCCATTTTTTCAACAATTTTAGTAACCTCACCTTTGTAGGGAACGATTCCTTCTATTCCCTCTATGTGCTTGGAATAGTTTTTATCAAGCTCACTTTTGTTCCTTTTGATATGGTTTTCTTTTTCCATGAAAGACGTTGATCCAAAATACTGCTTATAGAGAAGTCCTTTTATTTTTACTTTCTTGCCGGGGGCTTCATCCGTTCCCGCAAATACATTTCCCGCCATAATGGCAGATGCGCCGGCCGCCAGAGCTTTTACGATGTCTCCCGAGTTTTTAATACCCCCGTCGGCAATGATAGTTTTTTTGAAGTATCTCGCGGCACGCGCGGCATTGATTACAGCGGTAAGCTGGGGGACACCAAAGCCCGTTTCAACCCGTGTGGTGCAAATAGAACCGGGTCCGATGCCGACCTTGACACTGTCCGCACCTGCTTTAAACAGGTCAAAAGCGGCTTCATAGGTGGCAACATTTCCTGAGATTATGTCGACACTGTTTCCAAATTTTTGTTTAAGACTTTGCGTTGCCTCGACTGTTTGCAGCATGTGGCCGTGTGCAACATCCAGAAAAAGGGC
>Ga0075802_143_pt1 | contig 6798 bp, 7 predicted proteins | sample RifGroC2_FD_68453 | JGI IMG/M metagenome (GOLD analysis project Ga0075802, IMG submission 68453) | Microgenomates (Woesebacteria) bacterium GW2011_GWC2_40_30
AACCAGGTTTTTAAGTTCAAAAATCATTGCTTTCTCACTTCCGGAGGTTGCCTGTCCAAAGTGAACTATTTTCCATTCCGGCAAATACCAGATTTCCCAACCTTTTTTGGCAAATCTTGCCGAGAGTTCCACTTCCTCGACATAAAGAAAAAAGTCCTCATCAAAAATACCGACTTCTTTCAAAGCCTGCCTCCGCATCAAAAAAAATGCTCCGGTTACCCAGTCTTGTCTATGCTCACTTTTGAAAAATTTTTCACCTTTATAAATGGGAGATGCGGAATGAAGTGGGTGATAAGGCTTGATAAGTCTGTCCACTCCCGGAATATCGTCCAAGAAAGTCATCCAGGCCAACACCCTGAAAAGAGTCGGATAAAAGCCCCCCGATCCTTGATAGGAAACTCCGTCCGGATTAAGGAGGGCGCAGCTTGAGACGCCAGCCTTGGGGTGGGCATCCATCCAGGCAATCATTTCCCTGAAGATATTTTTATCAATAATCCGTGTGTCATCGTTAAGGAGAAGAATATACCTTCCGGTGGCAATCTTTATTCCCATATTGTTGTTTTCCCCAAAGCCTCCGTTTTCCTCCCGCCTCAAAACTTTTACATAAGGAGACTTTTCTTTCACCAAACTGTTCAATTCATCAGACGATGCGTTATCGATCAGAATAATTTCACTCTCGACACCTTCAAGAGCGGGCTTGAGGGTTTTAATGCAGTCGAGGAGATAGTCCTTTTTGGACGATACTATGATTATTGATAAATCGAGTGTGTTACTCATTCCTTTTTCTTAATGATTTTTCAAAAGCATTGTAAATTACGGCTATCATTAAGGCTGATGCAATAAATACCGCCTCCCTAACCCAAATACTGCTGGGTACGTAGCGTATTATTATTTTTTGCTGCCATGGCTTTCCACCTACAAAAAATATAGGCCGGTTGTTGTCGCTAGGAGGCTTAAAGCCATTAATATATATACTCTCCCGGAAAGGGTGGGTAAACTCCTGGAGGAAAGTGCTCCCCGTCTGGTCCCTTATGATAGTCTGAGCGTTTTCCGGAGGGTAATTAAGAAGGAGTGTCGGAAGTTTAATACCCATAAAGCTCGAACGATCGAACTGTTGTTTATACCAGGCCAGCACTTCCTCTCTGGTGTGATTTGTAAAATATCCCCTCCTTAAAGGGGTTTCCAAATCCGCAGGTTCTTCTGACTGAATGGAATCAGTGGGAGGTTCAGGAAAAGTGTAATTCGGCAGGGCTAGGTATAAAATTCCGGCTATACAAAAAATAGCGTAGAAGATATTGAGAATTTTTTTAAACATTACTGAAATAGTCTTGCCCGACCGAGAATGTAATGAGGATTTCTTTCTCTCCTTTCTCCAATTTTCCCTGCAGGAACTCCGCCGACAATTGTGAACTCGGGAACATCTTTTGTTACAACCGCCCCTGCAGCAACAACGGCTCCCTTTCCGATTTTAACTCCGGGAAGAATGATTGCCCTGGGACCAACAAAAACATAATTGCCAATTTCCACAGGCTCGGTTCTGGCTGAAAACTCTTCACTCTCCAAATCATGTTCGGAGTTATAAATCATTACCGATGAGGCAATGTCTACATGGCTACCGATGGTTAACGCCGCCCTGCCATCCAAGAAAGCGTGATCCCCGACAATGGTGTCTTCGCCGATGGAAATACCGGAAGGGTCAAAAAAGTTGGCCCACATGTGAACCGTCGACCCCTTTCCGATTTTCATTCCGGAAAGTTTATAAATTATTTTTCGAAAAGTGTGAGAGGGAACATGGGAAACCCACCGGAGCGTCATCAACTCAAAATCAAGAATAACATTACTGATCCTGTTGAGCACCTTTTCTATTACCTCACCTCCTGTAAGATTTTTTCCGTTTTTATCTTTAAGCATTATTCGTAATTATATCCAGGGTTTTCCTTGCTGTTTTCTCCCAGGAAAACTTTTTAGCTTGAGCTAAACCTGCCTCTTTCATACTATTATACTTCGCAATGGGTGCCAAAAGCACCTTGGTAATCCCCTCGGCAATACTATCTGTACTTTTGGGGTTAATCAGTATCCCGGCAAGGCACGCCGCTAGCCATGGCATTTAAGACATCGAGCCCAAATCCCTCCCAAAATGAAGGCAGGACAAATACTTTCGCACCCTTGATCAGTCCGGGCTTATCTTCCTCAGAAACAAAATCCGTAAATATTACTTTATCTTCCATCCCCAGTTTTTTGACTTTTTCAAAAATAGATTCATACATCCAGCCCTTTTTACCGGCTATAACAAGCTTGATTCTTGATTCTTGATTCTTGATTCTGGAGAAAGCCTCGACAAGGCCTTCGACATTCTTGCTAGGCTTGAGAGTACCCAAATATAATACATAGTCCGTAACTATGGAGTACCTATCCCTTACACGTCGCACATCTTTTTCAGAAACACTCATATTGAACTTCATATTGTCATATGCAAGGGGGGTAACGTAAATCTTACCTTTAGCTGAGGGGTAGTGTCGTACAATGTCGTCTTTTGTACTATTTGATATAGCAAAGACCGCTTTTGATACAAAAATGCTAATGGCACTCCATAACTTTAACTGCCAAAAGTCCTTTTTTCGAAATTGTCCCGAGAATTCGAGGTATCCAAGGTCCATAATTGAACAAAACCTGGGCATTGGGGCAATAGGGGGTGCGTAGTGGCTTGGGGAAAAGAAAACATCACACTTAGGGTCCCCCGAAAATAGGTTCGGGGTAAGCTTGGTCAGTATCCATGCCCCCCCACCCTTAATCACTTTGTACCTGAAGAACTTCGTCTCCTTCGGTAAGTTCGCTCTGGGCTCATTTTTAAGAAAAACTATAAGTTTATGGTTATTTTTCCATTCGTCTTGTAGTTTCCAGAAATTCCACAGAAGCTCATAGGCATAAGTGTTCACTCCCACCCTTTTTTCAACATTAGCCTCGTTTCCGTCGATGCCAACAATCATTTTTGCCCCTCCTTGTACACATCAAGTGTCATTTGTGCGGTTTTTTCCCAGGAAAAGTCTCTAACGCGCAGTTTCCCCTTATCAACAAGTCCTTTTCCTCCGCGAACCACTTTTGCAATCCCTTCGGCAATTGAATTCACAGAATTAGGATCGACCAGCTCCGCGGCGTTTCCCGCAACCTCAGGCATGGAACCTATATTGGAGGTGATTACCGGCACTTCGCAGGTAAATCCGTCCAGAATCGGAATTCCATAACCCTCATAAAGCGAGGCAAAAATTAAGCCTTTTGAACCACTGAGAAGCGCGGCCAAGTCACTTTGGGGAATATGCCCGAGTATCCTGACGTTTCTTTCCGGATCAATTTTAATGCCCGATGGTCTTCCTGCAATTATCAGTTTCAGGTCTTTCCCGGCAGTGGCCAGGTGAAATGCTTTTATTATCTTCTTGGTATTTTTCAGGGGCGTAACTCCAATTGAGATAAGATAGTCCTCCCTTATCTGATATTTCTTTTTGATCTCTAGAATTTTTTCTTCATCGACCTTCTTTATGGACGGAGCTTCGGGAATCACACGAATTATATCCTCCTTAACCCCCAAGTCGACTAGGTCATTTTTTGTAGAAACTGAGGGAACGATTATTCTTTTACTTTCCTTAATCACCCAGTAAAGTCTTCTCTTATGAACCTCCAGTATTTTGGAATGTACCAGTCTGGGAAACTTTAAGGGATAAAGATCGTGTACCGTTGTGACCTTAAAAGCATTGCTGGGGGGCTCCGACCAATCGGAAGTATGGAGAACATCCACTTCACCAATTAATTTTTCGATCGGAAAGGTGTGAAGCCTGTTCCAGATAAAGTCTGCTGCAATCGGCGGAATAGGAAAAACTTTGGAGTTGGGAAACGCTTCCAAAATCTCCTGACGCCTTCTGAAAGCCCCTGCAAAGAGCACATATTCATTTTCCCGATCAAGTGTAAGCAAAGTCTCAACCAGCTTTCTGGTGTAGACAGAAACACCCGTTCCGTAAATAATTTGACTGATGTCGATAGCAATTTTCAATTTATTATTTTATATACTTCCAAAACTCAACGCCGTTCAGGTTCAGTTCCTGGACTTTATTATATCCTAAATTTTCGATTTTAATCCGCGCCATGTCCTTGGAATCAAATATCTGCCAGACATATCTTGATAACCAAACCACCCTCGGCTCTCCACTGAAATTTTGAAAATAAACTATTTGTCCGCCTTTTTGGTAATAGGTAAGTGCTTCTTTTTGAGAATTCGAGGGATAAATTATAGCGTCTGCGCCAACAGCCTCCGCAACTGCTCTCCAATTTTCCCTTTGGAACTTTGGATTAAATAAATATAGAGAGGATGAGGCAATGTTTATCAAAATGGCTGTGGATAAAAATATCCAAAACGTTTTGCCTTTTAAACTTGTCAGCCCTCCCGCCGCCAAAATGTAAAAGGCAGGAAGACAAAAAAGAAATCTGAAATAGTAAAGAATAGGAATCTTAATGCTTATTAAAATTGACAGAAGAATCGGTACAATGAGCCATGCCCAAAGAACCTTGTGGGAGAAACCCTTTAAAGGCCGCCGTAAGGTCAGTAAAAAGGCATATAAAAATGCCGAAGCCAGCGAAACCGCGCCATACAAAATTTTATTATTAAAGCTGATCCTTCCGAATATAAATTTAACAGGGATCAATGCGATATTTTTAAGCGAGATTGTACCTAGTAGGTTCCACCAGGCCGATCCCTGCACCGAAAACCCTCCCGAAAGTTGGCTCAAGAACGTTGGCAGCCAGGCTATCAATATAATAAAAAGCGGAATGTGGGCCAGAGCCAATTTTTTCCAGTCCTTATATCCTAGAAGCCAAAAAACCGGAATAATCAGAAGAGAAACATAATCGGTCATCGCCAGGATGGGTAGAAAAATAGAAAAAAGCACCCATTTCTTTTCCAGAAATAGATAAAAAAGCAGGGTAGCCAAAAACGCGGCCAAAGAGTACATTCTGGCTTCCTGTGAGTAATAAATTAAAAGGCCGGACGTTGCCGCCAATATTGAGGCAATTCTTGCAGTCTTGGTATCAAATATTTTTTTGGCAATGAGATAAATAAAATAAATCGTCAGAATACCAAAAATAACAGAGGGGGTCCGGAGAGAAATTTCAGACAACCCAAAGAGGCTACCCCACCCTTTCATTAAAAGATAATAAAGCGGGGGGTGGAAATCTCCCGGTAGAAATTTGGTAAAAATATCCGCCAAAGGCATCTTAGCCGCGAGAGCGGTTGTTGCCTCATCAAGCCAAAGAGATTGATCAATGGATATCAGACGAAGTAGTAACCCTACAAACAAAGTCAGTAGCAGTCTGTTTTTTAGAAGAATTTTTTTCACTTTGATCCTCTTTTTGTGATTATGTATTCCAGAATACCCACAAAAATGCCAAAATCATAAACTAATTTAAAAATCATAAATTTTAAATTTAATGTTAAGAGAGATTTATAAATCCCCACAATCAGAGAAACGGGCAGTGATGCCCTAATTAAACCAGCAAAACTTCCAAAAATTCCGAATTTGTATTTCCTCTTCCCTACCCACTTTGCATGGTTAAATATTTCACCCGGGCTTGAAGGGTTTTTATGGTAGAAGACGGCACCTGGTGCCATAACCGCTTCATAGCCAAGCTTTCTACTCAGGCTCCAATCGTCATCATATCCTCCGGGGGTAAATCCACCGACTTTATCAAATTCACTTTTCAGAATTGCCCTAAAAACAGGCTGGTGATCGGGGAAGTTTTTGGGGTGGCGACGTTTCTCCTCCCACCCCTCGTTTATGTTCCAGCATCTTGACCAGGGGTTATCCCAATTGGATACAATTTCTTCTTTGCTGAAAGTTCCTTTTGCCAAACTTTTACGAATCGGCTCGGTAAGTTTTTCCAAGAAGTTTTTATCAAAAGTCATGTCTGCATCCACAAAAACCAGAATTTCCCCATTCGCGTGCCCTGCCCCCAAATTTCTTGCCGCACCTGCTCCCTTATGGTTCTCCTGAAAAGATTTAAAACTCGGCAGGGACTTTTCCAAATTTTTGAGAATTTCTAAAGTTCCGTCGGTAGAGCCGTCATCAACGATAATAATTTCAAAGTCTGTATAAGTTTGGAACCCTAAAGACTCTATACAATCGGACAATACTTTTTCTTCGTTGTATGTGGGAATTATTACTGAAATCATTTTTTTAGTTCATTAAACAAGTCTTCATACTTTTTGGCGATTTCGTCCCAGGAAAAGTGCTTTTTCGATCGCCTTGGCATAAGCCTTTGTATCCGTCGGGTCAACCAGAAGCCCTGCCTCCCCAACAATCCCGCTCCTGACAGGGTCATTTGTTGCCACAACCGGCAAATTGGTGGCCATTGCTTCAACTAAAACATTTCCGAATGATTCAGACGGCCTTGAGGGAAGTGTAAACACATCTGCGGCTCTATAAATCTCTGGCATTTTCTCAAAAGGAACCGATAAAAGTTCAAATCTGTCCTTACCCAAAATCTTTTCTCCATATCTTTCCAGCTCTCCCCTAAGCTCTCCTCCCCCACCAACCATTAAAAGGCTTACCCCGGGAAGTTTGGCGACAGCTTTAATCGACAAATCCATTCTTTTTTGAGGAGTAAAAGCACCTCCACAAAGAACCACAGGTTTTTTAATCCTTGTTTTATACACTTTCCCTTTTGGATTAAATTTAGTTAGGTCCACTCCGTTTGGAATATACAAAGATTTAACGCGGGGGTTGACCTCCTTTGCCCAAGCTAGAGCTTTCTTGG
>Ga0075802_121_pt2 | contig 3275 bp, 7 predicted proteins | sample RifGroC2_FD_68453 | JGI IMG/M metagenome (GOLD analysis project Ga0075802, IMG submission 68453) | Microgenomates (Woesebacteria) bacterium GW2011_GWC2_40_30
TAAAATTAATAATTGAGGCTACGCGCCCCAGTGAGTTGCAATAAACATTGCAGCGAAGATTAAAGCTCCGACCAGGAGGTGTTCCCTAATGGTGGACTTAAAAAGTCTTTCCTCGAGCTTCGCCTGCCCCAATCCCAAAAGCATATAAAAAGAGGCTGTCAAAAAAAGAGATCCTACTACTATTGTTGTAGGCCAAAAATAAAGCGCTGCGGACAGTTCTGCTGTGATAAGTGAGGAGATAAGGGAAAGTTTCATAAGCTCCCCCGAATATTCCTTGTCTAAAACCATCGACCAAAAGCCCTGAAGATATAAAGGAAACGACAAAACAAAAACCGCGGTAACTAAATAATATATTTCTGTTCTAATAGAGAGGATTGCGTCAAAAACAAGGAAAGAAGCAACAAGAGTGAGCACAAAACCTACTCCCCTCGCCGCTCTGAGAAGAGCTATGGTTCTGACCGACGCAACCGAATAAATATTCGCGGTTAAACATAAAATATAAATCCCAATACCGTAAAAAAGAACAATTGGAATTCTCGCAAAAATATTGGCGGGGAGCAAAAACCAGAAAAACCCGACGCCAAGCGTATACATCACCGGCAGCACCAAAGTAAGGAGAGTCATGTTTCTACCCAAACTTTCAAAGAGAGACCAGAGAAAAAGCGCAAATGTCAAAAGTCCTAAAATCCCTATCGCCCAAAATCTGTTTTGGTCATTTAAAAACTGTACCCCAATAAAGCCGAAGGAAAGAATAAGTGAGGTAATGACAAAGCGGGTGCGTTTGGACATTGTATATTTCTTAAATCTTAGACATCACGTCGTCGGGAATATCCGCGTTGATGAAAACATTCTGGACATCATCGTGGCTTTCAACTTCATCAATAAATTTCATTATTTTTCCGGCAGTGGAAGGATCGGTAACTGTTACGAAATTCTTGGGTTTCATCTGAAGTTCCGTCTCGGTTACCTCAAAGCCGGCTGCAACCAGGGCTTTATGAATTTGTCCCAACTTATCGGGGGCAACATAAATCTCAAAACTACTTCCTATATCTTCCATGTCCTCTGCCCCGGCATCGATGAGTTGAAGCATTTGTGCATCAGGATCATCTTTTTTCTTGATAACCATAAATCCTTTGCTTTCAAAATTAAAGGCAACGGAGTTTGGGCCACCCATACTCCCCCCTGCCCTATCAAAAAGATTTTTAATAACCCCGATTCCACCGGGGCCAAATCCTTCGTAGGTAATTTCCTCAAGATTGGCAGCCTCGGTTGTTGCTTTGGCAATTGCTCTTTCAATATTTTCCTTGGGCATGCTAACAGCTCTTGCTTTGTCGATCTCAAACCGGAGCTTGAAGTTCATGTCCGGGTCCCCACCGCTTTTAGCGGCAATCATAATGGCACGGGCCATCTTACTAAAAAGGTTTCCCTTGGCTGCATCATTCACCGCCTTCTGGCGCTTGATGGTTGCAAAATGAGAATGTCCACTCATACTACCCCGTATTATACCAAATTTACCTTAATACAAAAGTCCTGGCTTGCCTATTGACAAATCGTACGACTACTCGTACGATTATAGCATGACTACTATAACTTTAACCGCCAGTGAAGCCAGGGAAAACCTGTACAAACTTATTAAAAAGGCCTCTATGGGTATTCAAGCTTTTGAAATCAAGTTAAGAGGTTCTGAGCCGGTTGTCCTTATGAGCAAATCCGAACTTGAGTCCTGGGAAGAAACTTTAGATATATTGTCCAGTCCGGAAGAAGTAAAAGCACTTAAAGAAGCTCGTAAAGAAACCAAACTTTATAGCGAGGCCGATGTGAAAAAAATGCTTGGTCTTAAATAATGGATCTTTTCTTCAAACCTGTTGCCACCAAAGAATTGAAAAAACTTCCAGTCGTCGAGGCTAGAAAGATATTTAAAAAAATTCAACTACTAAAAGAGTTTCCGTTTTCAGGTAAACCCTTAAGTGGAGAATTTGAAGGATCACGATCCATCAGGACTTGGCCGTATAGAGTGATTTACAGAATACAACCCAAGGTCGGAATCGTCATTGAAACTATCAAACACCGCCAGAGTTCATATAAAAGATAACACCATTCCGATTGTTATATTGACAGAAAATTCTTCACGATGTTAAATGATTTTGTGATAAAAAATTCTAAGGATGAACATTTATATAAAGTTTTTTCTGAGGCCTTCCATGAAGTTGTTGAGCCCCATCTGGAAGACATCAAAGATACATTGGAAAACGTTGAAACCAGATTGGATAAAGTCGAAACTAAACTGGATAAAATTGATGACCGGCTAGATAGACATGGAACGATACTCGATGGTCACGAAAAAAGAATGTCAACTCTGGAGGAAGTCTCCCCGATCCACTAAACCCCTAACTCCCAATAAGAAAAACTAAATGTTTTGTAGTCTGTGGCTTGCCATGAGAAGCTCTTCGGCGAGAAGTTTATGTTCAAGATTCAAATCTATTTGTAAAAATCTTTTTAGTTCCGGTTTTTCTTCAAGATTTTTCAATAAAACAGAAACAAATTTTTGGTTGGTACCCATTGCCGTCCAGTAAGCTGCTCTTCGTAAGTCTGATGCTGTATTTAAATAATCCAACTTTGTCATTTCAATAGATTTTCCGTAACCTTAGTAAACACTTTTCTTATGTCAGGATCAAGTATTTCCATGCTGTCATTCTCCTCCCCCGGTCTAATATTTATTATTGCCTGCATATCAATCTTTCCGGAAGATAAATCAAACCCTCCTCCCCATAAGTTTTTCTGTACAGAACCATTTTCTATAAGAATTTTTTCTGCATCGGCATGAAATTTTCCGCCGATGGCAATAATCTCTTTTTTAATATCCGCGACAACCTTTACATAACTACTAAATTCCTCAGAAGCTTTCTCAATTTCTTCTTTTGTGGCTTTTCTTTCCAAAATGACTATCACAAGAAGATTTTACCATATTATGGAGCCACTTCCCTCCAACAATCAAACCTCTAAATTAATCTTTCCTCGTTTGTAAAAAAATGATATTTGGCCCAAGTGGTCAAAAAATCCGATCTCACCCAAAAGAGAGAAGCCGTTTGATGGAATGTCATTAGTGAACACAATCGGAGTTGAAAAGCTAACACTTTCGCCTCTATTGTAAATCATTAAATCTAAAACGGCCAAAAATCCGGTTAATTTTTGACTCTTTTCACCAACTCCGCCAAATATTATTGGCTTGTCCATGTTTAGACTTAATCCAAGATCTTTGGCTATGGACAGGTGAA